>UMFV01017538.1_pt1 | contig 27656 bp, 26 predicted proteins | sample 1965101 | NCBI WGS metagenome assembly UMFV01 (sample SAMEA4836055, study PRJEB28245) | human gut metagenome | biome: gut microbiome; material: fecal sample | place: Denmark | collected 2008 | reverse complement strand
ACTCTGAGGTCTTTTTCTCTCTATAACATCTAGTGTTTATTCTTCATCTGTTATATTCAAATCAGGTGCGCCAAACATACCTTCAATTTCTTCTAAAATTGCAGATGGTTTTCTTGCCTGATTTCTTTGTGCTACTGCACGTTTTCTGGCTTCGCGTTCTTTTTCTTCGTTAGCATTTGAAAGGTGGTGGAAACCTGTACCTGCAGGTATCAATCTACCTATGATAACGTTTTCTTTCAAACCGCGGAGCATATCTTTCTTACCGTCAACAGCAGCTTCTGTAAGGATTCTTGTTGTTTCCTGGAATGACGCCGCTGAGATAAAGCTTTCGGTATTCAAAGATGCTTTTGTAATACCTAAAAGCATATATTCACAAGTTGCAGGCGTTCCGCCTTTTTCTTCCACATCGGCATTTTCTTTTTCAAAATGCTGAACTTCAACTAATTCACCAGGCAGTAATGTTGTATCACCTGCGTCAACAACTTTAACTTTCTTAGTCATCTGACGTACGATGATTTCAACGTGTTTATCTGCAATTTCTACACCTTGTGAACGGTATACACGCTGTACTTCGTCTACCAGATACTGTTGGGCAGCTTCCGGTCCGCAAAGTCTGATTACATCGTGCGGGTTCAACGGTCCACTTGTTAAAGGCTGACCTTTAGTGATTTTTTGTTTATCCTGTACGATAATGTTTGCATCAATTGCATATTTGATTTCAGTTCTGCCGTTTTCATTTACAAGATAAAGTCTAGGAAGATCTTCATCTGTAACTATTTCAGCTACACCGTCTTCTTCTGCAAGGATCGCACAATCTTTCGGTTTTCTACCTTCAAGAAGTTCTTCTACTCTCGGCAAACCTTGAACGATGTCGCCTGTTTTTTGTCTTTCAAATACCAATGTTGCAATCATATCACCGCGGAGTACCAATGCACCGGCTTCAACCAGAAGCATTGTACCAGGGCTGATTAAGTATGGACGACCTGTTCTTACAGTAACTTCGCCTTTATTAACAGAGATAACCTGACCGGAAACAGTAGATTTTTCTCCGCTTTCAGAAAGAACTCCGTCTGTTTTTATAAAGTCGCCTTTTTTAACAACCGGTTTTGCAGTAATAGCGATTTTCTCTTCAAATGATTCGCTGGTTAAAAGCAATCTTCTTGCTTCTACATCTTCATTCTTAATTGAAGCTGTACCTTCATTTATTGCAAGAACCTGAGTTTTGGCAACCGGAGTTTTAGGCTCAATAGTCTGCCCGTCTTTAACAAGAAGTTCAGTCTGTAATGAAGACATAGTTTTAGCATTGCCTTCAAATTCACGACGAACAATAAGGTTTTCTAAAACAACAATTCTCAAATTGCCTTTATCATCGAGTTCTACCATACCTTTGAGGTGTGATAAGTAACCCTGCATTTGAAGAACCAAACTTGTTCTTGTGATTGTTGAACCGTCAAGGTTTCTAACTCTTGCGCCATCCTTGTATTGTAACTGGGTTACAGGAACAATATCAATTAAACCATCTGTAGTGTTGAATTTAATTGAAACATCTTTTTGCTGTACGCTTAACACCTGAACCGGTCTTACAAGGATTTGGATTGGCTGGTTAGAAATACTGTCTTCATCAAGTGAAAGGCTTGAATCAAGCTCTTCATCAAGATCGTCAATATCCAGATCATCAATGTTTGAATCCATAATAGTAACGATTGAAGTTTCTTTTGCCTTAATACCTTCAGCGATTACTGTACCTTTTTTAACAACTTCGCCTTCATCAACTTTCAATTCGCCAACGTTAGGAAGTGTGTGAATTTCTCCAGGTCTGATTGTAATCTCATGGATAATATCGTTGTATTCTTTGAATTCAACAATACCGTCAATGTGGCAGTATACATCTTTTACTACCTCTGTACCTGCAGTAACATAAGTTCCGTTTTCAACCATTTTCAAAGAGCTGTCTTTGGAAATCTGGTGAATTTCTTCCGGAATAAATACTACAGAACCAGGTTTTGTAATGATTTGATTTTCATCAACTTCAACATCAACATATCTGATTTCACCTGACGATGAAACAGCACATTCATCGTCAATAAGTTCAGCAATAATCATACCGTTTTCAACCGGAGTATCTACAGGAGCTTTAACGATATATTTTTCGCCTGTTTTATCAACAGTCCAGATTTGTTCCTTCTTAGTCTGTTCAAAAGATGCATTGTCAGGGATTAATGAAGCAATTACGATTGTAATTTCTTTACCTTGAACAATTTTCTTAATTGTTTTACCTTCAAATTTAACATCTTCGATAACTAAATCCTCACCAAAGCGAACTTCACCGCCATGTTCAGAGATAGTCAAAGTTTCTGCTAATTTTTCACCGGCTTTAACTTTTTGTTCATTTTTAACAAGAACTTTAGAACCGCCAGGAAGGTTATAAACGTCACCACCAAGAACCCAGATTATACCTTGTTTATTTGTAGTTCTTGAAATATTACCCTGTCTGTCTTTCTTTTCATCAACAGTAAAGTCTTCATATAATACTTCACCTGAAAGATCAGATGTAATATCTTTTGTAGCCTTTTCTGTCAAACGAGAACCATCACCTTGAGATACCGGTTCATAAGTTGCAAGTTTAAAGCCTTTTTCAACTTTCATACCGTTTTCAAAGAATATGGTAGATCCTGCAGGAATATGGTATTTTTCAGTTTTCTTTTCGCCTTTAACTTCAATATCGGCTTCATAGTTTGCTACTCTAACAACATCCCCGTGACGTGTTCTTAATTCACGAGTTCTTACGTTAGATACAACTTGACCGGCAATACCGGCTTCAATTGACTTCATAGCACCGGATCCTTTAAATACACCGCCGGTGTGGAATGTTCTCATTGTAAGCTGTGTACCAGGTTCACCGATTGACTGTGCAGCGATAATACCGATAGCTTCACCAATGTCAACTAATTTCTGAGTTGTCATTGCCCAGCCGTAACATTTTTGGCATATACCGTATTCAAGACCGCAGGTTAAACCTGAACGAACTTTCAATTCAGTAAGGTTTAATTTTGATGCTTTTCTAACATCATTACGGTCCATTGTTGTTCCTGCTTTAACAACTACATTGCCGTCAGCATCTTTAATATCTTCTGCAATTGTACGGCCTAATAATCTGTCAATTAAAGGAACGATTACAGTATCACCATCAGTAATAGGCTTCATATTGATAGATTTTGTAGTGTGACAGTCATCTGCACGAATGATAACGTCTTGAGCAACGTCAACCAGACGTCTTGTCAGATAACCGGAGTCAGCAGTTTTCAACGCTGTATCTACCAGACCTTTACGGGCACCATATGATGAAATGATGTATTCTGTAACGGATAAGCCTTCTTTAAAGTTTGATTTAATCGGCAAGTCGATGATTTGTCCTTGTGCGTCTGCCATCAAACCACGCATACCAACAAGCTGTGATACCTGTGATAAGTTACCTCTCGCTCCGGAGAATGCCATCATATATACCGGGTTTAATCTGTCAAAGTTATCAACTACGCTTGATGTTAATTTAGCCGTTGTTTCGGACCAGGTGTCGATAACCTTTGTATATCTTTCAACTTCGGTGATTTCACCTTTTAAGTATCTGTTTGTAGATTTTTCGATTTCCTTTTCAGCTTCTTCCAAAAGTTGTTTTTTTACAGCAGGAACCTGCAAATCTGCAATTGAAATGGTTACACCTGATTTCGTTGCATATTTGTATCCGAGGTTTTTCAAGCTGTTAGCAACTTCTGCTGTTGTAGCACCGCCGAATTCAAGATACATCTGTGATAAAAACGATTTTAATGCGCCTTTATCCATTTTCTTGTTAATAAATTCAAGTGTTTTGTGTTTTGAATTTGTATAAGTTGTTTCCATTCTATATTTCCTCAATTTTAATTCTGCTATGCAATAGCTTTTCTAACAGTTTCGTTAAAGATAATTCTACCTACTGTAGTTTCAAATCTTTCGCCATGTTCATCTCTAACTACAATTTTATCGTGTAATTCAATTACACCAACTTCTAATGCAGAGATTGCATCCTGGAAGCTGTAGAAGTATCCTTTCGGCTCAGAATCTTCATTTTTCAGAATTGTAAGGTAATACATACCCAATACCATATCCTGAGAAGGAGTAATGATTGGTTTACCTGTAGCCGGAGCCAGAATGTTGTTAGTAGCTAACATTAACATACGGGCTTCAGTCTGAGCTTCGATTGATAACGGAACGTGAACAGCCATTTGGTCACCGTCGAAGTCCGCGTTGAACGCTGTACATACCAACGGGTGAAGCTGAATTGCACGACCTTCTACAAGTTTTGGTTCAAATGCCTGAATACCTAATCTGTGAAGGGTTGGTGCACGGTTAAGTAATACCGGATGTCCGTCAATTACTTCTTCTAATATATCCCATACGATTGGTTCGGAACGTTCAATTTTCTTTTTAGCTGATTTAATATTTTGAACGTATCCTCTTTCAATCAGTTTATTTACAACGAATGGTTTGAATAATTCAATTGCCATTTCTTTTGGCAGACCGCACTGATTTAAGCTCAACTGCGGACCTACTACGATAACTGAACGGCCTGAGTAGTCAACACGTTTACCGAGGAGGTTTTGACGGAAACGACCCTGTTTACCTTCGATGATATTTGATAATGATTTTAATGCTCTGTTGTTAGGTCCAACAACGGTTCTTCCGCGTCTGCCGTTATCAATTAGAGCATCAACAGCTTCCTGAAGCATACGTTTTTCGTTTCTTACGATAATTTCAGGTGCGCCCATTTCCAATAATCTCTGTAAACGGTTGTTTCTGTTGATTACACGTCTGTATAGGTCATTCAAATCAGATGTTGCGAAACGTCCGCCGTCTAATTGTACCATTGGTCTTAAATCAGGAGGCGTTACCGGCAATACATCCATAATCATCCATGTAGGATCTGTTTCTGATGAAATTAAGCTGTCTAATAGTCTTAATCTCTTAATCAATTTTGATTTTCTTTGAACTGAAGTAACGTTGCCGGCAAGTTCAGCTCTCATTTCTTCTGCCAATTGTTTAATATCCAATTCTGCAAGAAGTTCTTTGATAGCTTCTGCACCAATACCAACTTTCAGTTCTGAATCTTCATTTTCAGCCATATAGTCTTCATATTCTTCTTCGCCTAAAAGCTGAAGTTTTCTGAACTGGCTTTCTCCCGGATCAAGTACTACATAATTGTTAAAGTAAATTACCTGTTCCAAATCTTTCAATGTCATATCAAGAAGCAAACCTAAGTATGAAGGAATACCTTTCAAGAACCAGATATGAGAAACAGGAGCAGCAAGTTTTATATGCCCCATTCTCTGACGTCTAACTTTTGAATCGGTAACTTCAACACCGCAACGTTCGCAGATGATACCTTTATGTCTTACTCTTTTATATTTACCGCAATAGCATTCCCAGTCTTTTGACGGTCCAAAAATTCTTTCACAGAACAAACCGTCACGTTCCGGTTTTAAAGTACGGTAGTTAATTGTTTCCGGTTTAGTAACTTCACCGTAGGACCATTTTAAAATCCTTTCAGGTGACGCTATACTAATTCGTATATAGTCAAAATAATCAATACTTGTTGACATTTAAGTTTTCTCCTTTTATATCACAGCTTACAAGTTTTTGCAGGCCGTCTTTTAGTAATTTTGTTACCTTTGCCGATATTGATACACCGGCTTTATATTGTCAACGCACTCAGGAAATTCTTTCAGTATATTTTTTAACCGGCAGATAAATCCTTCGCACCTGTTTTGCACAGCGGGGATAAGCTCCCCGCTCCGCTTAAATTATAAATCTCCGAATGTAGTCGGTGTTTCAAAGAAGTTGATATTTAGAAGTTCTGAGTCAATATCTGACAAAGTTCTTTTTGGAGCAGATTTTCTCAAATCGTCCATATCTGTCATCAAGTCAACTTCGGCACCGTCTTTCTTAGCTACCGTAATATCAAGACCGATTGACTGTAATTCTCTTACAAGTACCTTGAATGATTCAGGGATACCTGGTCTTGGAATATTATCACCTTTAACGATTGCTTCGTAAGCTCTGTTACGTCCGTTTACATCATCGGATTTGATTGTTAACATTTCCTGTAATGTATAAGCGGCACCGTAAGCTTCCAAAGCCCAAACTTCCATTTCACCGAATCTTTGTCCGCCGAACTGAGCTTTACCGCCTAAAGGTTGTTGTGTAACTAATGAGTAAGGGCCTGTAGATCTTGCGTGAATCTTATCATCAACAAGGTGAACAAGTTTCAGGATATAAGAAAGACCTACTGCAACAGGTTCATCAAACGGTTCACCTGTTCTACCGTCAATCAATCTTACTTTACCGTCTTCTGTAACCCAATCGCAGCCGCTTTCTTTAATACCCTTCAAAAGTTCAGCTTTTGTTGCGATTTCGGATTTATTATCACCATATCTTTCATCGAAAGAAGGTGCTTCGTAGTAATTACCTGTTAAGTATGCAGCCAAACCTAACAATAATTCGTAAGTTTGACCTACGTTCATACGGGAAGGTACACCCAGAGGGTTCAATACAATATCAACAGGGGTTCCGTCAGGAAGGAAAGGCATATCTTCTTTAGGTAAGATACGTGATACGATACCTTTGTTACCGTGACGTCCTGAAAGTTTATCACCTACAGAAACTTTACGTTTCTGGGCAATATAAACTCTGATAACTGTATTTGCACCCGGCGGCAATTCATCGCCTTTTTCGCGGTCAAATACTTTAACGTCAAGTACTCTGCCGCCTTCACCGTGAGGAACTCTCAATGAGTTATCTTTAACATCTCTTGCTTTTTCGGCGAAGATTGCACGAAGAAGTTTTTCTTCAGGCGGATGTTCAGATTCGCCTTTTGGTGTAACTTTACCAACTAATATATCATCTGCATAAACTCTTGCACCGATACGAACAATACCGCGTTCATCCAAATGTCTTAAAGCTTCTTCTGAAACGTTAGGGATTTCTCTGGTAATTTCTTCCGGTCCGAGTTTAGTTTGACGTGCATCAATTTCTAATTTTTCAATGTGAACTGAGGTGAATATATCATCGTGAACGCATCTTTCAGAAAGAAGGATAGCATCTTCGAAGTTATATCCTTCCCAAGGCATATACGCTACCAGAACGTTTTTACCTAATGAAAGTTCGCCGCAGTTTGTAGAAGCACCATCTGCAATTACATCACCGGCAGCAACTTTATCGCCTTCGTGAACGATTGGACGCTGGTTAATACAAGTGTCCTGGTTGGATCTTAAGTATTTAATCAACTGATGTAAGTGAGGTTTCCCTTGCTGGTCAGTGATAATAATTTCTTCACCTGTAACTCTTGTAACAGTACCATCAATACTTGCTACAAGAACCATACCAGAATCTTTTGCAGCTCTTGCTTCCAAACCTGTACCTACAACCGGTCTCATTGTAATTAAAAGAGGAACAGCTTGACGCTGCATGTTTGATCCCATCAATGCTCGGTTTGCGTCATCGTGTTCAATGAACGGAATTAATGAAGTCGCAACGGAAATCACCTGAATAGGAGATACCCCGATGTAGTCAACTTTTTTAGATTCGCCCATTGTAAATTCTGAACGGTAACGGATTGGAACATATTCATCTTTGAATGTGTTATCCGGATTCAATTGTACGTCAGCAGGAGCAACACGGAAGTTTTCATCTTCGTCTGCTGTCAGGTAATGAACTTCATCTGTTACAACACCATCTTTAACAACGAAGAACGGAGTTTCAACAAAACCGTAATCGTTAACTTTCGCGTGAGTTGCAAGGGAACCAATCAAACCTGCGTTCGGACCTTCCGGAGTTTCAATAGGACAAATACGTCCGTAGTGAGAAGGGTGGATGTCACGTACAGCAAAACCTGCACGTTCTCTCATCAAACCGCCAGGTCCTAATGCTGAAATACGTCTTTTGTGAGTTAATTCAGCAAGAGGGTTTGTCTGATCCATAAACTGTGATAACTGTGAACTTCCGAAAAACTCTTTCAATGAAGCAACCAGAGGTTTTGTGTTCAATAAGTTCAGCGGAGTAAGAGTTTCAGAATCCTGCAAAGTCATTCTTTCTTTAACAATTCTTTCAATTCTTGAAAGACCAACTCTGAACTGGTTCTGTAACAATTCACCAACTGAACGGATTCTTCTGTTTCCGAGGTGGTCAATATCATCAACTGTACCTTCATCGTATGTCAGATTAATTAAGTATTCAATTGAAGCCACGATGTCCTGAACAGTTAAAGTTCTCTGGTTTTTAGGAATGTTCAGGTTTAATTTTTTATTCAATTTATAACGACCTACGCGGCCAATATCGTATTTCTTTTCATCAAAGAAACGAGCTTCCAGAATCTGTCTTCCGCCTTGAGGTGAAGCAGGGTCGCCCGGTCTTAATTTTTTATAAACTTCGATTAAAGCGTCATCTGTTGTTTCAGCAGTATCTTTATCGAGGGTTTTCTTTAAAAATTCAAAGTGGGTGAATAATGTTTCCATTTCAGAAACAGTGATACCCATAGCTTTTAGTAATGTTGTAGCTAAGATTTTTCTATTTTTATCTATTTTTACATAGATTAAATCATTGCTGTCAGTTTCGATTTTCAGCCATGCACCGCGGTTAGGAATCATTGTTGCGTTATACAAACGTTTTCCTGCCGGTGAAACTTCACGTTTGAAGTAAACACCCGGAGATCGAACGATTTGTGAAACGATAACACGTTCAGCACCGTTTACAATGAAAGTACCTTTATCGGTCATTGTAGGAATATCACCGATATAAACTTCCTGTTCTTTAATTTCACCGCTGTCACGGTTTACTAATCTAATCATAACGCGGAGTTGTTTTGCATAAGTTGCGTCATGTATTCTTGCTTCTTCAACAGTATATTTTGCGTTGTCGAAAGTATAGTTTGGTAAGAAGTGTAATTCCAATCTTCCTGTATAGTCTTTAATAGGGCTGAAAGATAGCAATTCTTCTTTCAAACCTTCTTTTAAAAACCATTCAAATGATTTTTTTTGCACTTCAATAAGGTCCGGTAAATCATCCAAGCGGGTGTGCGGGATACCCATTGGAGTTACTCTTTTTGCATATTTTGTCTTAGACATCAATTCACCTCGTTAATAATGGTGTACGTACTACAAAAATTATATTTTCTAACTTAAGGCTGTTAACCCTTTACCGGCACTGGTTTAAGCCGGTAAAATCTATATGTAATTCGGGCTTTTCTGCGTTTGGGCATAGTACACCCGACTTTAATTTAACATGTTCTTTAATCGTAATACATCAAGAAACTTAGTCAAGAAAATTTCTCATATCAACAGATGAATTGTTACAGTTTCTTTACAAAAATTTTACATATGCCGGGAACTATTGCAAACAGGACGTTTGACTGTCAAGCGTCCTGTTTTATATTAATTATATATAAACATAACTGAAATTAGCTCTGAATAAAACTTTCAACCGTTTTCAAAATTTCCAGGGATAATCATCTCTAAATTCCCAGTTATCCAGTTCTAAAATTCTTGACGCACATGTTTTGCTTCTTATTAAAGCTTCGCGGTCATTACGGATACCACAGAGAGTTCCCCATTTTCTATTTGCGTTGTCAAAATAAAAAGAAGAATTCCAAGGGCATAAAGTAAAGTTGAATATATCACTTCCGTCTTTGTTAGGATTTTTTAAACCATTTACATCTAAACGAAAATCTATACAGCCACAAAGTCTCGACATTAAGCCGGTTTTCTTTTCTTTGCTACAGCCTGCGCTCATTTGGGTACGGGTACAGAGCGGAAGCCGGTTTGAGAATACAAATATTTCTTCTAAATAGACATTCCACTGCACTTTTTTTAATATAAATTATAATGTTGTTTTCTGCAAGATATTTATGCTAATATATTTAAAAAGGAGTCATATGAAAAAGGTTTTATTAATTTTGGCTGTTCTAATTTTCGGGAATTTTGCTTTTGCAGAAGATGTTGTTCTTTCCGGAGGAGTTACTTTTGATTGGGTTAATATGGAACAGGTTCAACGTGATGAAGCTATAGAAAATTATAAAAACATAATCTTTGCAAACCAGGAAGACATTGGCTATAAAAAAAAAGAGTTTAAAGAGAAATATAAAGATTATCTAAAAGATGCTGAATACAAAACCCATTACAGGCTTTCTGATGCCGGTGTTACTGAAACAGAAGATGCAAAACTTTGCGCGTTTTTTGCAGAAAGACCACATGTACTATATATGTATGCTCTTCAATACAAAAACAGACCGGACAGAGTGTTCTATTACACACCTTTTGGAAAATTGATGTATGTTGATGAAATGTCTGAAAATTATCCGGATTTTCCTTATCATTCAAAGCAATACAGAATGAACGGAAGTCTTGTTGGTGCAATTTACTTCACAGATAAAGATACCCAGTATACCTACGAGCCTGACGGAAAATTTAAAGGGGTCTGGTATAAAGATAAAATGTTTGACCATAGAGCAAAATTAATACTTACCCGAACTAACTGGTAATAAACGTTATTTATTAAACAGCTTATAAAACTGGTCATTCAGCCATGCAAACGAGCTGAAGGGTTTTGGGGTTGAAGTTATGCCGTCCAGAGTCCTTACTTTAGCTATATATTTATCATTATCACCTTTTCTGTAAAGATAAATAAATCCATCCGGATTAATTCCTTTTTCCGTTACTTTATCATAAACCCTGCTAAGCTCACTCTCACCGGATACCACATCAACTTTACTAAGATGTATACCTTTATTTTTAGTAAAGTCCCAGCTGTCAGTAATGGTTGAAGAACCATTTAGAAACGTTTTGTTAACACGCTTTATTATCTGCCCGTTCTCGGAAACCTGAATTGCATAAGATCCGTTTGGTGCTATTGTCCTTTGAATTAGTCTTTGCGGATTATGCTTTGAATAATGCCATGAATAAACACATCCGTTGTCAAGCATTTGACCGCCTGCTTGTCTTGCCTTTTGAAAAATTTTCACTCCGTTCATATATTCATCCTTATAAAAAGTCAAAAACTCCTGAATAAATATTTTTGTTAAATCTTTTCAGCTACAACTACAACCGGGGAATAAGTCAGCGTTAAATCAGGATACAAACTTTTATATTTGTCACAAAAGTCTTTTACCTCAAGAATACCCCAATGTTTTGCACCAAGCGAGTTTACGCCGGTGTGTTTCATGTGTGCAAGAATTTCAAGCGGAGTTGTGAAATTTAGCTTGTAATCAAACTTTTCCAGGTAAAGTACTTTATAGTTTTTTTCTAAAATTGAACGGATTTCTTCCGGCTCTTTATAGTCCAGAGCAAGACCTGTAAGAGATTTTATTTCTTTAAAATTATCCGGTGCAAATGTAGAAAAGGCAATAGTTCCAGCTGGATTTAAAATTGTTCTGTAGTGCCCAAGAACTTTTTCCAGATTTGAAAACCACTGAAACATTGCGTTTGAAATTATCAAATCCATTTTTGATGAAGTTTTAATTTTCTGAGCATTCCCACAAATAAATTTACAGTCTGAAACTATTGATTTAAGATAGCTGCCAGACTTTTCAACCAAATCATTTGCATAGTATTTTTTATAATTAACGCAACCGGTCAATTGTTTTGTCAAAAGTCCTGTTCCCGCTCCCAGCTCAAGAATATTAGCAAAATTATTGCCGGCACAATTAATAAGCGCCTTAACCAGCTTTTCTGCCATAAGCTGCTGCACAAGGGCATTTTCATCATACTTTGCCATACTCTTTTCAAATTGGGTTTTAATTAATTTAGGATTTAACTGCATTTTTCCAGAATATCTTTCCAGCCTGTAAATTCAAAAAACGGGAAGTGGCCGCTATTAAGAATACACACATCTGCTCTATCCTTCCAGCAGTTAAGCTGGTTTTTAAAAGGAATAATTTTATCGTTCTCACTGATTATAGCACAGTCATAAAATTTCTCATAAGAAAGTTCTGATTGTGATATAAAATTTTTCAGGGCAGAAAGCTCTTCAGCTTGGTTTGGAATTTCACGCAGCACAGGATTTTTCATATATCTTTCGAACCCCTCATCACTGTCAAAAAGATTACGCTGAAATTTTCCCTGCAAACCTGTGTCAACAAACTTTAGAGTTAAATCAAATGTTCTGCGGGGAATACCCAGTTCATTATCTATAGGATAAGGGGTTCCGTTTATGGCAATCTTTTTTACAAAAGACGGCAGAAAATTTCTTAAAATGTATGCAATATAAACACCCATTGACCAGGTTATCAGATAGTATTCATCATATTTTGGAATATCTACTGGTATGTCGTGCCGCGTATAATCATAAAACATTAACACATCAAAGTTTCCGCACTCAAGAGTTTCAAAAGGTTTGTAATCAAAGCTCCAGCCGGCAAAAAATATTATAAGTTTTTTATTTCCTGTTTTTTTAAGCCAATGATACTGCATAATTTCTCCATATCTTGTTCGGTTATATCGGTTGTTAAAGAAAGCCTCAAGCGTGAAGTTCCGACCGGTACAGTAGGCGGTCTGATAGGAAGAGTAAAATAACCATTCTGAAAAAGTATTTCACAAAGTTCTACAGTCTTATCGTTTTCCCCTATAATTACCGGGACAATATGGCTTTGACTTCCAAGTTTTTTCCCGAGCGAAAGCATCCTTTCACGTTTTTCAAAAGAAGCCCCCAGCTTATTTTCCAGAATCCATTTCGAAAAAGCTATATTAACAGGCGGCAGTGCGGTTGAAAAGATAAAAGATCTTGCACTGTTAATCAGATAGTCTATTAAAACTCTATGTCCCACAACAAAAGCTCCCATTGAGGCTACAGCTTTACCAAAAGTTCCCACAATCAGATCAACATCGTTGATTACCCCGGCTGTTTCTGCAACACCCAGCCCATTACGTCCGAATACACCGAAAGCATGCGCCTCATCAAGCACCAGAATACAATTATATTTTTTCTTTAATTCCACTAATTTTTTCAAATCCGTAATATCGCCATCCATAGAAAAAACGCTCTCAGAAACGATTACGGCATTATTAAAATTACTTCGTTCACGTTGAAGAAGTTTTTCAAGGGCTTCCATATTATTATGCGGATACCTGAAAAACTTCGCCTCCGACAATCTCATACCGTCAATAATGCTTGCGTGATTTAGCTTGTCGGAAAAAATAACATCCCCTCTGACGGCAAGCGAACTGTTAACACCAACATTAGCATGATAGCCGCTATTAAACAGAAGTGCAGCATCTTTCCCGTACATATCACAAAGAAGAGTTTCAAGCTCTTTATAAACAGGCAGGGTTCCTGTCAGAAGCCTTGCTGATGCACTACCGTAAGAATATTGGTCACCTCCGTCATTTAGGAATTCTTCTGTATAGAGTTTATTATCCGCAAAATTAAGATAATTATTTGACGAAAGGTTAAGCAGCTTTTTTCCGTTTATATAAATATATTTACCTTCTTTTTTCCCGATATTCCTGATAAATCGCAAATGGGAATCCGCATCCAGCTCTTTTATTCTTTTTTCATAAAAACCATACATAATTTTAATTTATGACAAAATGAACCTGTTGTCTATTTTCTATAAATAAATGTAATAAAACTTGAGATATACTACACAGATATGATGTCAAAACCAAACAATCATGTATAATAAAAAGATTACTTGGAAAAATAAAAAGTTTATATGATAAAAAAAGCATTCACATTGGCAGAAGTTTTAATTACTCTGGGTATTATCGGAGTAGTTGCAGCAATGACGCTTCCTACAATTAAACAAAAAATTGACGCCCGCGCAAATATGACAGCCCTGAAAAAGACTTATTCGCTTTTGCAGCAAGCAACAACCAGAGCAATTTCTGAGTATGAAAATCCAATATACTGGGGAATGAAAGATAATGATACAGAATCAGTAACACAGGTTTATAAATATTATAAACCTTATTTCAACATGATGAGAGAATGCCCTAACACTCCGGGCTGCTGGGGATACCCGATGAAATATTTGAGCGGAACAACCTACTGGGCTGCTCATAACGCAAGCTGGTATCAATATGCTTTCACATTGCCGGACGGGGTTAGTGTACTTATAGATATTTATCCTGCCAGCCAGATTCAGACAAACTTCGGAATTACTTTTGTTGACTACGATGCAGCGGTTTTCTTTGTAGATATAAATTCCGAAAAAAATCCAAATCAGCTTGGTAAAGATGTATTTTGCTTCGTTGTAACGGAAAGAGGTCTAATTCCAGCAGGAAAAGACAACACAAGCGACTGCAAAGAGCATGGTAACGGTTTCCAGTGTGTATCCCGAATAATCCAAGACGGATGGACAATTAAATATAAAACATAAAGAAACCGGCTAAAAGCCGGTTTCTTTTTATAAGATTAATTTTTCTTTTTCAATGTAGGGAATGCTATAACATCACGGATTGAAGGGGAGTTTGTCAAAAGCATTACCAGGCGGTCAATACCAACACCCAGACCACCCATTGGAGGTGCACCGTGTTCAAGAGCACAGATGTAATCTTCATCAATAGGCATAGCTTCATCATCACCGTTAGCTTTAGCCTGCATCTGGGCTTCAAACCTCATTCTCTGGTCAATAGGGTCAGTCAGTTCAGAGAACGCGTTAGCAATTTCCCAGCCGTTAACCCGGGTTTCAAAACGTTCAGTAAGTCTTTCATTATCTCTGTGAACCTTAGCCAGCGGAGATATATCCCGCGGATAATCAATAATATGAACAGGCTGAATAAGATGAGGTTCAACCTTTTCTTCAAAAATAAGATCTATAACCTGTCCCCAGTTATCACAATCTTCCGGATTGATATTTAATGATTTAGCCTTTGCTTTAGCATCGTCAAGAGTGTAACAGCTATTGAAATCAACTCCTGTGTATTCTTTAATTGCACCAAGCATAGTTTTTCTATCCCAAGGCGGAGTTAAATCAATTTCGTTTTCGCCGTACTGAATTTTCATAGTTCCGAGAACCTCCTGGGCAACATGAGCCACAAGATTTTCTGTCAAAACCATCATTTCATTGTAGTCAACATAAGCTTGATATAATTCCATCATGGTAAATTCAGGATTGTGCCTAATATCAATACCTTCATTTCTGAAGCTTCTGTTAATTTCAAAAATCTTTTCGCTCAATCCGCCTACCATTAATCTTTTAAGATAAAGTTCCGGTGCAATTCTGAGGAACATATCCATATCCAGAGTATTATGGTGTGTTATAAACGGTCTGGCATTAGCTCCGCCTGCCTGCGGATGAAGCATAGGAGTTTCAACTTCCAAAAAGCCTTGTTTTGTCAAATATTCTCTAATTTTCTGGATAATCAAACTTCTTGTTCTGAAAGTTTTTCTAACATCTTCGTTTACAATCATATCAACATAACGCTGACGGTAACGGGTTTCAACATCAGTAAGCCCATGGAACTTTTCAGGAAGCGGAAGCAATGATTTTGATAACAGCTTCAGTGAGGTTGATTTGATAGAAAGCTCTCCACGCGGAGTTCTTCTGATAGTGCCGGTAAAACCTACAATATCACCTAAATCAATAAGTTTAAGCACTTTCAGCTGTTCTTCTGATAGATTTTCTTTGTGAGAAAAAATTTGGATTTTACCTGAAGCATCCATCAAGTCGATAAACATGCCGGTATTTCTTATAGCCATAACACGACCTGCAACGGAATAAACATCTTCTGTTTCCTCGCCGGCAGGTAAATCTTTGTATTTTTCCTGCAAATCAGCAGCATCTGCATTTTTGTCAAAAACATACGGATAAGGATTTACGCCTTTGTCCGCAAGATCTGCAAGTTTTTGAATCCTTGTTTGTCTTATCTGGTCTATAGCCGAATTTGGCTCATGTGTTACTTGTTGTGTCATAAATTATACTTCCTCTTATTTAGTGTAACTCTTAACTAAATATTAACACAAACAAAATATATGTAAAAAAAAGAGCCTTATAAAAGGCTCTTTTTTATTCTTTTAAGAATTTATCATACGTTTTAATTCTTCCGGACGTGATGTTTTGGTAAGTGCATCCTCTAATGTAATCAACTTTTGCTTATAAAGGTTAGAAAGCGCCATTTCAAGCGTTTGCATACCTAAACCCTGGTTCATCTGGATTGTAGAATATATTTGAGCCGCTTTAGATTCTCTGACAAGGTTAGCGATTGCCGGAGTAACAAGCATAATTTCCTGAGCCATAACACGACCTTTTTTAGTTCCGTCAGGCTGAACTTTAGGAAGAAGAGTCTGTGAGAATACAGCAACAAGAGAGTTTGCAAGCTGAACACGAATCTGCTGCTGCTGTCCTTCAGGGAATACGTCTATGATACGGTCAATAGTTTGTGAAGCAGAAGATGTGTGAAGGGTTCCGAATACCAAGTGACCTGTTTCTGCTGCTGTCAAAGCTAATGCAATAGTTTCATGGTCACGCATCTCACCTACCAGAATAATATCAGGGTCTTCACGAAGTGCAGATTTAAGAGCATTTGCAAAAGATCTTGTATCCATACCAAGCTCACGCTGGTGAATAATACTTGATTTTGATGTGTGTACAAACTCTATCGGGTCCTCAATTGTCAAAATGTGTTCTGCTTTTGTTGAATTTATATAGTCAATCATGGCAGCAAGAGTTGTAGATTTACCTGAACCTGTAGGACCTGTAACAAGAATAAGACCTCTCGGCTTTTCGGCAGTAGTCCTTACAATATCCGGAAGCCCTAATTTATCAAAAGAAGGCACCTGAGATGTAATGGTACGAAAAGCTGCCGCATAGTTACCTTTATCTTTGTAAAAGTTAACCCTGAAACGGCTTAAGCCTTCAATCCCATATGAAAAGTCAAGTTCCCAATCCTGTTCAAGACGTCTTCTCTGTTCGTTTGAAAGCATAGGGAATAGAAGATTTTCAACATCATCCGGTGAAAGAGGCGGATAATCCATACGTTTAAGCTTACCATCCACACGTATTGCCGGCGGGAGGTTGCTGGAAATATGCAAGTCACTGCCGCCTTCATGTACAAGTTTTTCTAAAAGTTCAGAAATTTCAACTACCATCTATTTACCACCTTATCTGAGCTACTCTGAAAAATTCATCATAGCATCTGCTTCTTTCATTGCTAATTCTAATAACCGGTAAGTCATATACGCACCAAGAGCAACGGCTTTTGGATCCAAATCCGAATTATTGGCAGCTTCTATAATAGCCGTATTTATTTCAGGGTTTTCTTCCTTAAGATAGTGGATCATTTTTTTACGCCAAGCCGGCATATCCTGAAAAACCTCTGAAAATATTGATGCCGCAATCTCTTCTGATATAATTGGTAACATGACTTTCCTCATATTTATACAAATTACCCGTTATAGAGGGTATAATACTATTTTCTACAATTCCGCAAAAAAATAATCATTTGTTTGAAGTATAATTTAAGAATGAAGCTGATTAATTTGAAACTTACAGACTACCGGAACTGCCGGAATATAGAAATGGACTTTAGCCGCGACAAGATATTAATTATCGGCAAAAATGCGCAGGGAAAGACTAATATCCTTGAGAGCGTCTATTTTCTCTCAACTCTAAAAAGTCCTAGGACTTCAAATAATATTGAATTAATCAACTTTGATGCAGAAAAGCTTTGTATAGAGGCTGATATAATTAAAGCCGATACTGAAATCGGACTTGGATACATTTATACAAAAGAAAAGACAAGAGAATTAAAGATAAACGGGGTTAAGAGCAGACCTAAAGACTTTAAATCGGTGTTGAAAACGGTTCTTTTCTCAACCTCAGACCTGCTGCTGCTCAGAGGGAACCCGTCGGACAGAAGGGAATGGCTGGACAGGGCGATTTCGCAGGTTTATCCGGCATATGATGACAGGCTTTCAAAATATGACAAAATCCGCATCCAGAAGAATAATTTTTTAAAGGAACTTGTAAAAGGCGTACAGCTTAATGAAACGCTTCTTGAAGTTTACAATGAACAGCTCGTAATTACAGGGAGCAACATAATATTTCTCCGAAAGAAATTTTTAAAAGAAATTGAAAAGATTGCAAAAGAAAAACATCGTATAATAAGCGAAACAGAGGATTTAAAAATCAGCTATGACTGCTCATTTTTAGAAGAAGAAGCCGAACTTGACCAGATAGTTGAAAAGTTTAAAGCCTCGCTGGAAGAAAGACGTATTGAGGAGATAAGGCGTGCTCAGGCTTGCGTTGGACCGCACAGGGATGATATACAGTTTTTTATTAACGAAAATGAGGCAACAAAATTTGCATCCCAGGGACAACAGCGGACAATTGTACTTGCACTCAAGCTGTCCGAACTTGATATAATTACGGATAAAACCGGAGATGAACCAGTTCTTCTTCTGGATGATGTACTGGCAGAGCTTGATGACATTCGTCAGAACTATCTTTTAAAATCAATTAATAACCAGACACAAACAATAATAACATCTGTTGACACAGTGTTGTTTGAGGATGAATTTTTAAAGGATGTAAAAATATACAAAATAGAAAGCGGAGCAGTTAAATAAGCGTTTTCTCGTAAAACTCCCCTAAAAATTTATCAGCACTAATATTCAGGTTATAGAATTTTTCTTCAAGAATATCAGCAACAGGCAGAACATCTGTGGGATTTTTACTACCATCGTTATAGCGTAAAACGCTCATCAAAATGCAATAAATCCCGTAAATACTCTGAATATCTTCATACAATTGAACATATTTCTCTTTTAAGTTATTTCGCTTCATAATAATTTCACCAAAATATATGATATATTCATATTATAATATGTAGATTTCAATTTGTCAATATAATAATATATATAAATGAATGAAGCTTTACAGATACTCGGAAATAACTTACGGGCAGAACGCAACAGACAACGTCTTTCCCAGGAACAGCTGGCAGAGATGGCAGGGTTGCAAATGCAGCATGTAAGCAAGATTGAAAACGGACAGACAGATATACGCTTCACAACACTGATAGCAATTCTAAAGGCACTCAATATCCCGTTTGAAAAATTGTATGAACTCTAAATTTTGCAAGCATATGTTTGTATTTTTATAATTTTGCGACAAAGAACATACAGTCTAATAAAAATTCCTCTAATAAAACACCCATTTCAGACGATAGTCGAGAACGAATGATAAAAGGGGCTAAGTTCTGCGCTTAATGAATTAACAAAATTCAGATTAAGATGCTTACTACTGATTTCTGAATAGAGTTCGTTATTTTATTTTAATATTACATAACATTTTTATAAAAATGAACAATTCTTAAAAGTTTTCGTTATATACATGTACGATTTATTTTTAAGGAGTAATTTTATGGCTGATGAAGAATTAAAAACTACCTCTTTAAAACAGAGAAAATGTTTCGGGCTGAAAGAAAGGCATGTATTAAGATTTATAGTTCCTTGTGCGGCTTCATTTATCGGATGTATTCTTGCCCTTGCAGTATACTCATCTCTTGCCGGCAAGCCTCCGGTTCCGCCAAGACCTTGTCCACCGCCGCCTCCGCCTTTTCACAGTATGGAAATGCCGCCTGCTCCGGACAGACCACACCATGTCAGGCCCCCGCGCGGAGAATTTCGTAAACATCATCCTGATCTAAGAAAAGACAGACCGCACAGACCTCCAGAAAAAATTAACACTCCAAAATCTCCACACCCTGAAAAGGGCAGCACCCCAAAGAATAAATAACAGACTATCTTCTCATCTTGTATCGCTGGTTTTAAATTAAATCAGCGATACATTTTTCATATGCTGAATTTTTAATTCCGGCTTTAGGGTTATACCCAAAACATCTATCCTATAATTTTTTATATTATGCTCAGCCGCATAAAACCTCGCACCTTTTACAATATTTTGAAGTTTAGTTTTCGTAACAGCCTCCATAGGTGTGCCATAATCATTTGTTCTGCGGGTTTTAACCTCTACAAAAACAATAGTATTCTTCTCCTGCGCCACTATATCAAGTTCACAAAATCTTGAGTAGTATTTATTGCGTTCAAGTATTTTATAACCGTTCTTTTCAAGATACCTGCAAGCCAACTCCTCGCCAGCATCCCCGAATTTTCTGTTATTCATTGCTTAATCCCGCTTCGTGCAAATTTTGTTATATCAGCAAGCGCCTCTGCCGGATTAATTGTGCAGTTCCGGCTCTGACGTACCGGGCAAATATCTATACCGCCTCTGCGGGTATAAAGAGCTCCGACAAATAACTCATCACCGCTGTTAAGAATATCCGTAAGCCTCTTAAATATCATTTCGCAGCACTCTTCATGAAAATGGAATTCAGATCTGAATGAGGTTAAGTATTTAACCAAACTGCTTTCTAAAATATGCTTTTTAGATTTATAATAAATAAAGGCATCCCCGAAATCCGGCTGGTGTGTAACCCTGCAATTTGAACGAAGAGAATCAAACATCAGCCTGTACTCCTGCAAAACTCCGGTATCTTCCGTACTAAGGAGCTCCGGCGCTTCTTTAAAATGTTCAACTTTTAAAACTTTTTCGTCAACATAATTCATTATATTTTCAAAATTCTGAAATATACTGACACGCTCTGTATTATTGTCAAGGAAATTAATACAAACCTCAGTTTTCAGCTTTTCGCTTAAATCCTTACTGATAAGTTTTTTACAAACATCAAGACATTCTTTCACAGAGTTTCCGAATTTTGACATATTAAACGAATTAAGATAAAGCTTTAAAGATTTGGACTCTACAATATAGTCGTTATCGCAGTTATAACGGAGTTTTAGAACTCTTGTGGCCGGAACACCGTTTTCTGTCATAGCAGAAAACTCATACGCATGCCAGACGTCCCATCCTTCAAACGGAAGGCTGTTTCTGTCAATACCGTAATGCAGCCGGTTTTCTTCTCTTGGTACTGCGACAAGAAAGTCAGGGTTATAAACATCTGCCCCATCGGCTTTTTTACCCAAAAATCTTGAAGCTATATCGTCTGTAATGTTTTTCATACTATCAGGGAATTATGCTATATCTTCGTAAGCCTGCGGATTATTCAACAGGTCATAATTAATCTCGTTTTCGTTATCAGCAATAGCTGCTACAACAACAGCATCTGAGGTTACATTCACAAGTGTTCTCATCATATCTGTAACCCTTTCAATTGTAAACAGGAATGCAAAACCTGCTACAAGCTGTTCAGGACTTAAGCCCATTCCGTTAAGAATAAGTGCTATAGTAATTAATCCGGCGCCCGGAATTCCCGCACAGGTTGAAGATGCTATGATTGCAAGTAAAGCAATTTGGATTATAAGGAACGGAGTTAATGCAACACCGTATGCCTGAGCTAAAAAGATTACCGCAACCGTCTGCAATAAAGCAGTTCCGTCCATATTTAAAGTTGCACCCAGAGGAAGCACAAAGCTTGAAATCTTATGTGAAATACCTCTTTTTTCGCAGCAGGCAATTGTCAAAGGCAATGTTGCAGATGAACTTGCTGTTCCGAATGCTACCATCATTGCCTCTGCTACAGCTGAATACAGCATTCCGATATTTACTTTTGAGAAGAATTTTAAAAACAGCGGATAAACAACAAATAACTGAATCATGAAACCAATAGCAAGGACACCAAGGTATTTTGATATACTCATAAATATATCAACGCCGAAACTTGAAACAGCTGATGCTGTAAGAGCAAAAACACCAGGTGCTGCAAGGAACATAATCCAGTCAGTTATTTTCATTGTAGCTGCAAAAACAGATTCAAAAAATGAAACAATTGGTCTGTTTACATCGCCCACTTTTGCAAGTGCAATTGCAAAAATTACTACAAATACAATAATCGCAACCATATTACCATGAGCAAGCGCGTTAAGCGGGTTGCTTGGAATAAAATCAAGGAATATATTCAAAATATTTCCCTGCTGCTGTGCCATAGCTGTTTCTACAGAAGCCTGAACTTCGCTGGCTGCATTTGCTGCTATATAATGAGCTGCACCAAGACCAGGCTTGAATATCAAGGCCAGAGCCGCACCGATTGCAACTGCTGCTGTTGTTATAATTCCATAATATAAAACCATCTTGGAACCAAATTTTCCAAGCTGTTTATTATCTCCTACACTTGTTATACCAATTACAATTGCTGAAACAACCAGAGGTATAACTACCATTTGTATTAATCTAATAAATACCTGTCCGATAAATATTAATAATGTATGAATAAGAGGGAATGTGTGTCCATGCAAAAATATTCCGACCAGAATACCGGCTATAATACCAAAAAAGATATGCCAGTTGCGTTTAATACCCAGTCCCAGCGCAATAAGTATTTGCATGTGTAATTTCATATTTTAACCTCTTATTCTTCTATTAATATAACTTAACTTGATTATTATACATCATAGCTATGCAAATTTCAAACAGGATTTGAAAAATCAACCATAAAAAGTAGATTTTATCTATAAACTTTCATAAAAGCGCTTTTATCATCAGCAGTTATCTTAACCGCTTCAAAATCTAAATTTCTGCTCATTACATTATCCGGTTTATCTACATAATCAACGCCCAAGGCTCTGCCTACAGCCTGGAGAGTTATTGCATACAACTGCTCATCAGTATATCTTTTATAGTTTTCATCTTTTGTTCTTATTCTCAAATTAACCTTATAAAAATAATCTGAAACAAAAGAAGATTCTTTGTGAGTAGTAAATCCTGTACGGTAAATATCATACATTATATCATAATATTGTCCGGGAGCCAGAGCATCAATGAAATTTACGGTAATATGGGCATATCTACTGTAAGAACGTCTTGTTCCTACTTTAAATCTCAAAATACCGCCACATGCATTTTCCCATGCACTAAAAGCATTTTGGACAATTGCAGCTTCAGAAGAAGGAGGCATATAAACTGTTAAAGAAGAGAACCTCCACCTCGGGCTTCCCGCGGCAAATCCTGCGCAGGCACTAACAAGCATAATACCGATGAGCAATAGTAACTTCTTCACGTAACCTCCTCTTATTTAAACCTTTTTTATTTTATTTATGGTTTCTTACATAGCTGTATACATTTTTCAACGCATTTAAATCCTGAAGCGTAACTGAATTTATATCATAAGTTGTATTGCAGCTCATAGCCGCATTTGGAGCGCCTATGCAGTTAACGCCTAAAGAACGGCCTACTGCCTGAAGTGCAATAGAATGGATCTTACTGCGGGAAAGCGGTTTACCAGAACTGTCAGCTTTAGATATAGTTATTGATACATGGTAAAAGAACCCTGTTGTATTCCTAATCAAAGAAAAACCGTCAGTTAAAGAATTTGATGAGATTGTATAATACTGTCCGTTCGGCTGGGCTCCTGATACAAACCTTACATCAATTTGTGATTTTCTTAAGCCCCTCGGACCATCCTTAATATCAAATCTGATAAAAGGATTAACTTTTTTGGCACTGGTTTGCCAATCTAAAAAAGCTTGTTGCACAGGTGCAGAATTTTCATCATCCTCTATATAGACATTTAGAGGGAAAACTGTCCAGCGAGGAGTACTCCAGGCAAATGCACTGCCTGCAAAAAATAACATTAAACCTAATACTACCAGTAACTTCTTCATCATATTTATATTAAAACATAAATTACTAAAAAGTTGCCTAATATGAAAAAATTTTATTAAATTTTATTAACAGGTTATAATTGTCTATACTGCATTACTCTTGTAAGGTATTGAGTTTTTATAATTTTTACAGTAATCTTATATTAAAAGAGGGAGAAATATATGCTTGTAATGGAAAATTTAAAAGAAATTAATGATGTCATAAAAAATATTGCAGGATTTATTCAAACCAATGAGTATGTCCACTCTGATTTTGAAGAATATATGAGAACTATCGGAGCTGCATCAGGTTCTGCAAATTTTCAATCTGCCTGTTTTACATATATATTTGAAAGAAAATTAGGCGAAACACGTAAAAGCATACTTGATTTATATTTAGAAAATACAAAAGGGCTTTCTGCTTCTTCTAAAAAAATCGTTAAAGCATTAAAAAAATCTATTTCTTCCGTATTTGAAATCCATAAAATCGGCAAAAGCGGGTTTAAGCTTTATAACATTATCAACGAAAAAGATTACGAGGTTACTTCTCTTGTAAAAATGACAACCTTCCGCGGTATGGGGCCAGGACAGTATGTAGTAGCAAGGATTTTTTCTTATGAAAAAGAATACTACCTGCTTGAAGTTTCCGGCGTATTATCTACGACAAGAAGAGATGATGTGTACCGTTTTGCAGTTGCAAAAATAATTCAAAACCCTGAGCTTGTATATCTTGATAATCCTAAAAAAATGAAAGAATTAGATAAGGATGTTAAAGATTTGTATAAAAAATTCATTGATTATTTCGGTACAGACGAAGTTGTTACAACTAATAAATATGCAGACGATGTTATAGGATTATTTAATGACTTTGCCGAAGGTGAGGGGAAAGAAGATTTTCAGGATAAAATTCAACTGCCTGAAGTTTTCCAGTTCTTTACAGTTTCTGAATTTAACAATTCATATGACAACTTCCTTGAAAATTCGCTTGGAGGATTTTCTTCACATAAAGAAATTTATGATGTCGGAATTGTATATGATGAAGAACTTGGTATGTATGCAGTACCATTCTGGGGAACTTTTAACAAAATTTTTGAAGTAAACAATCCTTCTGAAGTTCCTAACTATGATAAATGTATCCAATATTTCTTAGGAAATGACAAGTTTTCAGCAAATCTGATAAAAAAAGTTGCGCTAAAACATGAAGATAACTTTATGCCTATAGTTAACGGGATTTATAAAACCAACTATACACTTGATGAATTATTGCAAAAATATAAATCACACTATCTCGAACAAAAAATTTACTCATCAACAACTGTTTTATATAAATCACAGGCATTTTCAAGCACACTGGGTATAATTGAAGAACAGGAAGAACGTCCACAGCTTGATAATATAGACATTTCAAAAATCGGACGTAATGATCCTTGCCCTTGCGGAAGCGGTAAAAAATTCAAAAAATGCTGCGGTGCAAATTTATAAATATTTATAAAAAAAGAGGCTTTTAAAAAGCCTCTTTTTTATTATTTTAAACTTTATATTTTATACAGCAAATCTGAAGTGAACAAGGTCTCCATCCTGAACAACATAATCTTTTCCTTCAAGACGTGTAACACCTTTATCTTTACAAGCTGCATATGAGCCGCAGGCTACAAAATCATCATAAGGAGTAATTTCAGCACGAATAAAGCCTTTTTCAAAGTCCGTATGAATTACACCGGCTGCCTGTGGAGCTTTTGTTCCCGCAACAATTGTCCAGGCACGCACTTCCTTTTCACCGGCTGTAATAAACGTCCTCAAATTCAACAAATGATAAACGGTTTTTATCATTCTGTCAATACCGCTATCATCTACGCCGAGTTCTTTCAAGTATTCTAAAGATTCAGGCCCTAATTCAGATAGTTCTTCTTCTATCTTCGCAGAAATTATTACCATCTCCGCACTATGCGATTTTGCATATTCATTAACCTGTTCAGTATAATGGTTTCCGCTTTTTAAATCATATTCAGAAACATTAGCTGCATAAATCACAGGTTTTGTTGACATAAGGTTTAATTGTTTAACAAACGGAATTTCCTCTTCATCAAAGTGTTCTTTTACGTTAATAAAGGTGCCTTTATAAAGCAATTCCAAAAGTTTTTTTAATACTTTATCTTCAAGAACAGCATCTTTGTCACCGCCTTTAGCCTGTTTTGCAATACGTGCCTGGCGTCTTTCTACTGATGCCATATCAGCAAGAGCAAGCTCGGTATTAATCGTTTCAATATCATCTAAAGGGTTTACTTTGCCAGAAACGTGGATTGTATTAGGATCATCAAAACATCTTACCACCTGAATAATAGCATCAACTTCCCTGATATTATGCAAAAACTGGTTACCAAGACCTTCCCCCTTGCTTGCACCTTTAACTAGTCCGGCAATATCAACAAATTCAATTGCGGTCGGAATAATTTCTTTTGTATTACAAAGCTTTGCAAGCACTTCAAGCCTCTCATCCGGCACACTTACGACACCGACATTCGGTTCTATTGTACAAAACGGATAATTCGCACTCTGTGCATTTTTCGCACTTGTAAGAGCGTTAAACAAAGTTGATTTTCCTACATTCGGTAATCCGACTATTCCTGTTCTTAGCATTTTAATTCCTTTTCCTTCAATTCCTATAGAATTATAATACCGCAAACATAGAAATTTAAAAGTTAAAATCTATTTCCAAGGATAATCATCCTTAATCTCCCAGCCATCATGCATGATTAAAGTCGAACAACACGACGATGCTCCAGATGTATTACAATAAGTCCAATTAGAAGTTTTTGAACATTTTTCCAACAATTCTTCCCGTGTAAATTGCTCACAAGGCGTAGTTAATATCCCATTTCTTAGATTAGTAGTTTTATCACCACGGCCTATAGTCAACATATAATCGAAAACATCAATACCTAACTTATTCTCTCCTTTTTCAGGACCATCCACATCTATATACAAAGCATCAGAATATATTCCTATACCACAATGATAAGGGTGAATATGTATAAATGCTCCATTTTTAAGTCGGAAACTACCAGACCAATCATGCTGATAAAAACTTCCGCCATTTAGTACTGTATATTCTTTACGACAATTATATTTTGTACAGATTTTACCCTTTCTTACATCAAATGTAGATAAATATGGCTTAAAGTAAGTAGAATATAAAAATTCAAAATCATCTTTTTTATGTGTACTACCCTGCCAATCTTTATAATCCAAACCATAATCAACTTTCGCTCTTTCCATAGCATTACTTATTAAGGAATACGAGGTTTTTAATTTTTCAACAGTTTCACGCTTTTTATAGTTGTTTATTAAAGACGGCAATGTCATCGCGGCAACAATTCCGATTATCCCCAGAGTAATTAAAACTTCTGCAAGTGTAAAGCCAGTTTTCATATAGCCTCCATGATATTTTACCAAGAATTTATCATTCTTAATTATATTTTATCATGTACACTGATAAATTACAATATTTTATCATCCAGCCTTCATTATATTTTTAAGATTTGAACTTTATTATCATAAAAAGAGGTTTTATGGAATTAAAAAAAAATATAGGCAGACGAATTAAAGAACTAAGAAAAGCAAAACGACTGTCACAGGAAAAATTAGCTGAACTTGTCGACATAGAACAAAATACATTGAGCTATATCGAAACAGGAAACAATTTTTGTACTGCGGAAACGCTTGAGAAAATCATTACTGCACTGGAAATTGAGCCTGTAGAACTGTTTGATTTCGGGCACCAGAAAGATAACGAGACTCTTCTGATTGAAATAAATAAGATGCTAAAAAATACCCCGGAAAAAATTCCCGAGGTTTATAAAATTATTAAAGCTATCATTAATTAAACTTATGCCATATCTTCAGGCGAACCGTTAATTACCTGAATGCCAAACTTAGTTCTGAACAGATGTTTTACCGTATCACCCTGTATTTCAAACATCATTTTATTAAATAAGTCATAAGCTTCACGCTTATATTCAATCAAAGGATCCTTCTGCCCG
>UMFV01038239.1_pt1 | contig 32370 bp, 26 predicted proteins | sample 1965101 | NCBI WGS metagenome assembly UMFV01 (sample SAMEA4836055, study PRJEB28245) | human gut metagenome | biome: gut microbiome; material: fecal sample | place: Denmark | collected 2008 | reverse complement strand
TTTTTTGTTCCGTTTTAAAGTGGAATTTAACTTTTCACTTTAGTCTTTTATTTTCGCAAAATGTTAACTCATGTCTCTACAATCTATTTAGATACATCTCATTTTGTATACATTGGTAGTATTAAAAGAAAATATTTTATTTTTTTCCAAATGTATTCGCTTACTTTGTAAAAATGATTGACATTTGGTTTTAAGCCTCTTATATTAGATTCATATACAAAAAAGGCAGCGAATTGAAAAGAACATTCAGTTTTTGGATTTACAGAGAGTTCCTAGTGCTGAGAAGGAATGATCCATGTGGATGAAATACATCAAGGAGTCGGGATATTGAAATAAAGTAGGTATCCACGGGTACGACCGTTATATCGTCAGAGTATGATAGTACTCACAGAGGTCTATATAGTGATATATGGATAAAATAAGGTGGTAACGCGAAGTCCCTCTCGTCCTTATAATCGAGAGGGACTTTTTATATATCTAAAGGAGAAAAGATTATGATTATTGTATTAAAACCAAAATGTGATGAAAATGATATTAAGAAAGTAACTGACAAGATTGAAGGCTATGGTTTAGAACCACATGTTTCTACTGGTCATGAAACAACTATTATCGGTGTAATTGGTGATACGACTAAAGTAGATCCTAGAGATATTGAAGTTTCACCTAATGTAGAAAAGGTTATGAGAGTTGAGCAGCCTTATAAGCTTGCCAACAGAGCATTCCATCCAGAAGATACTATTGTTGATGTAGATGGTGTAAAAGTAGGTGGAGGCCATATGGCTCTTATTGCTGGTCCTTGTTCTGTTGAATCAGAAGAACAGGTTATTGCGATTGCGAAGGAAGTAAAAGCAGCTGGTGCTAATATGCTTAGAGGAGGTGCATTCAAGCCTAGAACATCTCCATATGCATTCCAGGGATTAGGTTCTACTGGTTTAGATTACTTAGTGGCTGCTAAGAAGGAAACAGGTTTACCAATCGTATCAGAACTTATGAGTGCTGATGATATTGATGAATTCAATGAAAAGGTAGACCTCGTTCAGATTGGTGCAAGAAATATGCAGAACTTCACTTTACTTAAGGAAGTGGGTGCAAGAGTCAAGAAGCCTATCCTATTAAAGAGAGGATTAAGTGCAACATATCAGGAATGGATCATGAGTGCAGAATATATCATGGCAAGTGGTAATGAGAATGTCATCCTATGTGAAAGAGGTGTAAGAACATTCGAAACATATACAAGAAACACTCTAGACTTACAGGCTATTCCAGTACTTAGAAAAATGACTCATCTACCTGTAATCATTGACCCATCACACGCTGGTGGTAAATGGTGGTTAGTAGAACCAATGGCTAAGGCAAGTGTTGCAGCAGGATGTGATGGATTACTTATTGAAGTACATAATGATCCAGAACATGCATTATGTGATGGGGCTCAGTCATTAAAGCCTAAAAAATATACAAAACTTATTGAAGAATTACGAGAAATTGGTAAAGTAGTAGGTAAAGAAATATAAGTAGAAAGGAAGTATAATTATGGATTTACACGGGAGAAGTTTTTTAACACTTAAGGATTATACTAAAGAAGAAATCTATTATCTTCTAGACTTAGCTAAAAAGCTAAAGGCTAAGAAGAAAGCAGGAAAGATTGGTCATTCACTTGAAGGTAAGAATATTGCCTTATTATTCGAAAAGACATCTACACGTACAAGATGTGCTTTTGAAGTAGGTGTTCTTGACGAAGGAGGACATGCTACTTTCTTGACTCAGTCACAGATGGGAAAGAAGGAGTCAATTGAAGATACAGCAAAAGTACTAGGTAGAATGTTTGACGGGATTGAATTTAGAGGATTTAAGCAGGAAAATGTTGAAGCATTGGCTAAGTTCTCTGGTGTACCTGTATGGAATGGTTTAACAGATGTTGACCACCCTACTCAGACTTTAGCTGATTTTCTTACTATTCAGGAACATCTTGATAAGCCTTTAAACGAAATTAAGTTTGTCTTTACTGGTGATATTAGAAATAATGTATGTTATGGATTAATGTATGGTGCATGTAAGGTGGGAATGCATTTTGTATGTTTAGGTCCTAAATCATTAGAAATGGATCCAGAAGTTGTGGTTTATTGTCAGGAAGAATGCAAAAAGTCTGGTGGAAGTTTGACTATTACTGATGATACAGATGCAGTTGATGGTGCTGATGTTATCTATACTGATATCTGGGTTTCAATGGGTGAAGATGAATCATTGTATAAGCCAAGAGTGGAATTATTAAGTCCATTTAAAGTAACCAAAGAATTAATGAGTAAGACACATAATGACAATACATTATTTATGCATTGTCTACCATCTTACCATGATTTCGAAACAGAAACAGCAAGAGTAAAACAGGAACAGGGATTAGATGTTCGCGAAGTGGATGATGAAGTATTCAGAAGCAAGAACTCTGTTGTATTTGATGAAGCAGAAAATAGACTTCATACAATTAAAGCTGTTATGGTTGCAACTTTATGTAAAGAAGAATAATGAAACATTTATTTACATCTTACTATAATGACAAAGGCATGTATGTTATATATAACGAAAAAACAGCAAATGCAGATAGTGTGATTGAGTATGTGATTGTGATGTTAGAACAATTTATCAATACACTCGCAGAAGAATCTGATGAAACAATCGAGAATGTAATTAAGATTGTCGGTAAGGATTTTAATGATTTTGTTTCTAGTTATTATGAAGGAAGCTACGAATTGCTTGTCTCACAGGCAGTAGATCGTGGTTTTGCGAATGAATCACAGGAGTTAGTGGGAGTAAGAGATGAGAATGCGATTGGTATAGACTTAGAATTAAGTAATTATAGTGATCTATTCTTATTGATGTCATTGGCTGTTCTAAGTTGTGATTATAGCGATAATGCGAAAGATATATTTACATATCTTGAAAGTATGAATAAAAGTGATTCTGTAAATTAGTCTGGAGGGGTTTCCCCTCCTTTTTACGTAAAAAAATAGAAGAGGATTACTCCTCTTCTATTGCACCATCATAGGCTTGATTAATTGTTTTACTGATCTTATTTTTAGATATCTCTAGTTCCTTCAGACTCTTTTCAAGAGTACTTAAGTTCTTCATGACTCTGTCATATCGTTCATCTAAACGATTTGTATCTTCTTTAAGTTTAATAATACGTTGTTCTATTTCTTTAATATTCTCAGAGCGATTAAAGTCTTTAGTAATATTAATAAGTGTAAAGACAACCCCCATAAGTGTAGAAGGAGAGGTCATCAAAACCTTCTTATTATGTGCATAATCATATAAATCAGCACATTCATCACATAAATAGAGATAGATAGCTTCACTAGGAATAAACATTACTGCCTCTTCCAATGTTTCCTCGGTAATATATTTACTAGAAATATCATCTATATGCTTCTTTACATTCTTCTTGAATTCATTGTGATAACTAACATCCTTAGGATTATCTACTATCTTTAAATAGTTTTCCATAGGAAACTTAGAATCAATAATGAGTACTTTAGTATTACCTGGTAAATGTAAAGCTGCATCCCCTATTTTCCCATTACTTAAATGATACTGTGATTCAAAGATATGTGAATTATCACCACAATAAAGAGATAGGATATGGTAGAGCTGATATTCTCCAAATGTCCCTCTCTTTTTTGTATTGGTCATAATTACATTAATATCATGCATATCATTAATCATCTGATTTATTTTTGTATCCGATTGACCTAGTGATCTACTTGCATCAGTTAACATACTAATAATAGAATTATATTGTCTATCAAGAGATGAACTATTCGCTTCTGTCTGAACCATCTTCTCATGAAGTTTCATCTGTGATGTGTAGAGAAGATAAATAACAACAACCAATAGTACAATACAAATAATACTTAATACAATTTCCATATTACTTACGCTTTAAATCTACAATAATTTCTAAGCGAGGTGTATGAGGTTCTTTATCTAAAGAGATAATAGTATTCACATCATACATTTCTTCTAACTGATGTAATGTTTTAGCGAGAGTACTCATGTTATCAGATACAATAATTAAATGTTTAATACCTGATAAAGTAATAGACTTCAATAAATCTTCAGTCATACCATCAACAGTTTCATTGATGATTAATGCATCATATCTATGATTCTTTAAATGATGTGCTGCCTGATCATTGACATGACCTGCAACAAATAACTTATTGTCTAATTCTAATCTCTTTGCATTTTCAGTGGCATCATGGATACTTACCTTGTTGTCATCAATCGCAACAACCTTGTTTTCAAGCTGTAATTCCATAATTCCTGAACCACAACCCATAGATAATACTTCTTCCTTCTTATCTAATAGAGAAGAAATCTGTCTAGTCTTTTCATCATCCATTTCTGGGTTAAGGATCATATCAGAACGTACTGAAATTTTGAAATCCTTATACTGTGCATGTGTCTGACCATAGATTCTCTTGAATCCCTGTTCATAGAAATCCTGATAACGAGATGTATTTACTGTATAATATAATGCAGTCACTTCATCTAATGCAGCGATTTCTTTAGTCACAGTCTGACTGATACCATCCTGTCCAGTAACAAATGCTACCTGCATTTCTTCACCAATCTGTCTAACAATTAAGAATCTTAAGCCCTTCTTGAACTTATCATTATAATCACGACAGTTATTTGCATTAAGAATATCTTCAATCTTTACTAGTAAAGAATTGATCTTCTGTGTCTGAAGAGGACAATGATCCATTAAAGTAAGGAACTTTGTTTCACGCTGGTAAACGCCCACACATAACTTTCCACTGAAGTAAGTAATTGGGAAAGCAACGATATGACGATAATGTTCTGGCTCTTTCATTCCTACAACAGGCTTGATATCCAAGTCTTTTACAGATAAATCTGTATATTTATGAAGTGTTTCTTTTAATAATTCACGTTTATGAACTAACTGATCAGCATAATTCATATGCTTTAAAGCACATCCCATACACTGATTGTACTGATCACATTCAGGATCCTTTCTTGCTGATGAAGGCTTCTTATATGCAGTCACATGACCTAACATATAAGTCTGTGTCTTCTTATCGATTTCTACCTCAACCATTTCTAATGGTAAAGCATTCTGTACGAAGATAACCTTCTTCTTAATATAACCAATACCTTCACCATTAATACCAAGCTTCTTGATATTTATTTCTTCTCTTTCTTTTCTTGGTTTTGATGAAAATCTTCTTGGTTTTGAATCAAATTCTCTTGCTGGTTTCTTATCGAAGTCTTCTCTTTGTTTTCTGTCAAAATCTCTTCTTGGCTTCTTGTCGAAATCTTTTCTTGGTTTTCTGTCAAAATCTCTTCTTGACTTTGATTCTGAGTTTCTTCTTGGCTTTCTGTCAAAGTCTTTTCTTGGCCCTCTATTTTCTTTCTTATAGCCTTTATCAGACCCCTTGTTGAAGCTTTTGCGGCTATCCTTTCTAGGTTTTCTGTCTTTGTTAAAGCTTTTTCTTCTTGGTTTACTCTTTCCAAAATCTTCTCTTGCCATTTTGCGTTGTTCCTCCTCAAGTATGCAATATGAGTTAAATACATTCCTACATAGAAAATCTCACTTGCCCAATCAAATACAAATAAGATAACACAGATTGAGGTAAGTGGTCCATATAAAGATGTAAAATCTGCATATTTAAAATAATAGTTTAATGCAATATATAAAATCACTATCCCACCAGAAGTTATTAAAGCTCCCTGAAGGGCTTCATGATATGTGATACGTTCTCTAGGGACTATCATATAGATAGCCATAAAAAATAGGACCATAATAAGAAATAATAGGACAAAGCGCATAAATGCAATGCCATATAAAAAATGAAATGCTTTAGATATAGGTCCTGTTGCAAGTAATACAATAGAAATCAATAATGTACCAAGTAACAGCATTGTCACCTTAAAGACATAGATATACCAGGCAATCACTGATTCACTTCTTTCTTCTATCGCAAACATCTTCTTGGAAATATCATAGATATTTCCTACACCTCTAGATACAGCATAAAAAGACCAAATAAACACTAATACAGAGACTGTATTTAAAGAACTGCCCTTTAATGTATCAATCAACATTTCTGCATAAGCTGGCTGTATAAACTCTTTAATACCCATCTCTAGAATATCTACACTTATATGCAAAGAAGATGTTACAACTGCAATAATAGTCATAGTAGGGATCAGCAGGATGATAAGATAAAATGATAAAGCGGCGCTAGAGAAGCTTGGTACATAATAACGATAGTCATCATATATAGCCATTGCTTTATTATATATATCTTTCATGACTGCTCACCTCCAAAAGAAAAAACACTTTAATCGTGTTTTTCTTCATTTTCTTTTTGACTTTCCTCTTCTGGAATAATAAGTCTCAATAATTCAATTCTGTTTTTATCAATCTTTTCAATAATAAACATACAGTCATCAACATAAACCTTCTGATGAGGATTTGGTGAACCATTCACCTGACCTAAGACAAGACCACCAATAGATTCAAATTCTTCAGAAGCGAATTCTGTACCACAACGGTCATTGACTTCATCTATGTTTAAACTGCCGTCTACTAAATAGACGTTTTTAGAGATTTTCTTTACTTCTTCACTATTGTCATCATATTCATCATCGATTTCACCAACGATTTCTTCAACAATATCTTCTAATGTCACAATACCAGCCATAACACCATATTCATCTAATACAACTGATAAAGACACATGCTCCTTACGCATAGAAGCAAAAACATCTGAAATATGATTAAATTCATAAACGAAATAAGCATCTCGCATATAATCTTTCACCTGGAAATGTTCATGATCAACAGGCTTCATTAAGATATCCTTGATATGTAATACACCAACAATCTCATCACCCTCTTCTGAAAGAACAGGTAAACGAGAATACTGTGATTCCTGTAATACAGCAACCACTTCATCATAAGTCGCATCATAATCAACTGTAGCCACGTGAATACGTGGTGTCATGATTTCTTTAATATCAGTATCACCAAAATCAAAGATATTATGCATCATTTCTTTTTCTTCATCTTCTAATACACCTTCTTCATGAGACACGTTTACAATTGTTTTTAAGTCTTCTTCAGAAAGTGTAGGTTGTGGATCAATATTACCACCTAATATATGAATTAAGCCATGAGACACAGCTGTTAAGATAACGACAACTGGTGTAAATATAAAATTTATAAATTGAATAAAGCGACAGAATCTATAACATAATGCTTCAGCTTTACTAACTGCTAAAGTCTTTGGTGTAATTTCACCAAAAATAAGAATCATTAACGTAACAAACCCTGTTGCAACTGCAACACCTGTTCCTTCATTACCAAATACACTAATTACAAATGATGTAGTCAATGAAGAAGCTAAAATGTTGACAAGGTTATTGCCTACTAGAATTGTACTTAACAAATGATCTGTATCTTCTAAAAGATTAGAAACAATTAAAGCTTTTGCATGATGAGGATCTTCTTCATCCTCACTTACAGTCTTTACTCTAATCTTAGAAACAGACATAAATGCAGTTTCTGCACTAGAAAATAAGCCTGACAATCCAATCAATAAAATAAAAATAACAACCATCATTATCTGACTCGAGTCCACGACACTATCATACTCCTTTAATAACTATATTGAGTGCTATATACAAAAGCACAATTCTATTATACATTTTTTATAAGAAACATCAATAAAAAACAAAAAGGAGGAACAAATGTTCCTCCCAATGAATGATTATTATTTAAGTAATGATCTATATAATGCTTCAATATCTTCAACTGAAGTATCTCTTGGGTTACCTGGACGGCAAGCATCAGCATATGCATCCTTAGCTAACTGAGGAATATCTTCTTCCTTAACAACACCCTTAAGAGTCATTTCGATACCAACATCTTCACCTAACTTCTTAACAGCATCTACAGCAGCTTTACGGTATTCTTCCTGAGTCATACCATCTACACCTTCAACACCCATTGCCTTAGCGATGTCTTTATACTTTTCACCAGTATATTCAGCATTGTATTCCATAATTGTTGGAAGTAAGATTGCACAAGCTTTACCATGAGGCATATCATAGTAAGCACTTAATGTATGTGCCATAGAATGGTCAACACCTAAACCTACGTTAGAGAATCCCATACCAGCAACATACTGACCTAAAGCCATACCTTCACGTCCTTCAGCAGTGTTTTCAACAGCACCTCTTAATGAACGAGCGATGATTTCGATAGCTTTAATATGGAACATATCTGAAAGTTCCCAAGCACCTTTAGTAATATAACCTTCGATAGCATGAGTTAAAGCATCCATACCTGTAGCAGCAGTTAATCCTTTTGGCATTGAAGACATCATTTCTGGGTCAACAACAGCAACTACTGGAATATCATGAGTATCTACACATACGAATTTACGTTTCTTTTCAACATCAGTGATTACATAGTTGATTGTAACTTCAGCAGCAGTACCTGCAGTAGTAGGAACAGCGATGATTGGAGCACAAGGATTCTTAGTTGGTGCAACACCTTCTAATGAACGTACATCAGCAAATTCAGGGTTTGTAATGATGATACCGATTGCTTTAGATGTATCCATTGAAGATCCACCACCGATAGCTACGATACAGTCAGCGCCTGCTTCTTTGAATGCAGCAACACCAGTCTGTACGTTTTCGATAGTTGGGTTTGGTTTAATGTTGCTGTAAAGAACATATTCAATACCAGCTTCATCTAATAAATCAGTTACTTTCTTAGTAACACCAAACTTTACTAAATCAGGGTCAGAAGCAACAAATGCTTTCTTAAATCCTCTTGCTTTAATTTCTTCAGGAACAGCTTTAATAGCACCTGCTCCATGATAACTTGTTTCATTTAACATGAACTTATACATGATTATCAATCTCCTTTTAATTAACTTTTCTGACTTCATGTTAGCATTGTAAGTGTTATCATTCAAGTGACAGATAAGTGGATTTGTCACTTTGTGAATAATTTTACAAAAACTTGTTAAAAAAAGACAATCGATTTCTCAATTGTCATTTCATTTCCTAAATATTCAATTTTACTTACGCTTACTTTAATTGACAGATTATTCAGTAATTCTCTTTTTTGTAGTTAATACAACTGCTGCTAAAGCACTTACTAATAATAATGAAGCATATAATGCAATATTCATAGTATCACCAGTTTTTGGTGCTTCTTTCTTAGTAGTTGTAGCTGTAGTAGTTGTTGTACCTTTATTTTCTGCAGGTTTTGCAGGAGTAGAAGGCTGAGCTGGTGTAGTAGGAGTTACAGTTGGTGCTGGAGCCTTTACTGAAGTTTCTACATACATATACTTATATTTATCCTGACCGTTTAATTCGAATGCAAAAGCAAATTCAATTTTAGAATACTTTGTCCAATCTACTGAAATCTGGTTTGTAAAAGTATCATCCCAAGTTTTAGCATTTTTTAATGCATCGTTAGTAAATATGACCTTACCTTTACCTTCTTCATTTACTTCTACTTTAGATTCAACACTTATAATAGGCTCTGCTTCATCAGTCTCATAAACAAACATTTCCTGAGGATAAACTGCTCCACCTTTAGCATCTACTTCAAAGACAATATCACTATCACCTGTCCATTTAGGTGTAGTTAAAGTGATTTCTGGTTCATAAGCTACAGGTGTAGTTTCTGGTTTAGTTTCAGGTGTAGTTGTAGTTTCAGTTACAGCTGGAGTTTCTCCAGTTACTACTGCATCTTCTGCAAATACTGCTGTAGTAGATAATGCTGATACTGATAAAGCAGAAACAACTAACATAGTCATCAATTTCTTGTTCATAATCGTTTTCTCTCCTTATTGTACTTTGTCTTAAAAAACAATCGTCATTATGCAAAAAAAGCATAGATCATCCCAAATAATCCATGCATGCACAACTAGGTTGTAAAAGAGCAGAATATACCATTGTATACACTTTTATCTGTCTATTATAAGCGTAGTATATTTTATACATAGTTATCTACCCCTTTTATAGACTACGAATCATAATCCCTTCCAAGACTTATTTTATTATACCTTTTGATTTAAACAAAACTCGAAAAAACGCATTAATCGACATCATATTGCACGAATATTTAATAATATCAAAAGAATAAACGAGAAGTACTATCAATTAAAAGACTATTCAATATTTCTGCACCGCCCCTTGTACTGTGCGTACAAATCTTGTATAGAGTGTCACATTTACATGATAATTTCAGACCAACTTAGACATTTATGTGATTTGCTAGACTTGGCGATTAATATCTGTGATTAACTTTGTGCCATGCTTGTACACTCAAAAAGACAATCGATTTCTCAATTGTCTTTTTTTCCATAATATTAAATTTTACTTACGCTTACTTCAATTGACAGATTATTCAGTGATTCTCTTTTTTGTAGTTAATACAACTGCTGCTAAAACACTTACTAATAATAATGAAGCATATAATGCAACATTCATAGTATCACCAGTCTTTGGTGCTTCTTTCTTAGTAGTTGTAGCTGTAGTAGTTGTTGTACCTTTATTTTCTGCAGGTTTTGCAGGTGTAGAAGGCTGAGCTGGTGTAGTAGGTGTTACAGTAATTTCTGGAGCCTTTACAGAAGTTTCTACATACATAAACTTAGTTTTATATTGACCATTCAATTCGAAATCAATGCCAAATTCAATTTTAGAATACTTTGTCCAATCTATTGCAATCTGATTTTCAAAATTATCATCCCAAGTTTTCACATTCTTTAATGCATCTTTAGTAAATGTAATCTTACCTTTACCTTCTTCATTTACTTCTATTTTAGCTTCAACGCCCATAGCTGGGTTTGAACCATTTGCATCATAAACATACATTTCACCATCGGAAACTGTTCCACCTTTAGCATCTACTTCAAAGACAATATCACTATCCCCTGTCCATTTAGATGTATTTACAGTGACTTCTGGTTCATAAGCTGCAGGTGCAGGTGTAGTTTCAGGTGTAGGTGTAGTTTCAGGTGTAGTTGTAGTTTCAGTAACAGCTGGAGTTTCTCCAGTTACTACTGCATCTTCTGCAAATACTGCTGTAGTAGATAATGCTGATACTGATAAAGCACAAGCAACTAACATAGTCATTAATTTTTTGTTCATAATCGTTTTCTCCTTGTTTGATATGTCCCAAAAAGAAGTCTTTTCAATTTTTTAATAATGTAAAAAAGCATAGAATATCTATTAAAAATAAATAACCCATGTCAATACACTATAAGTATATCAAAAAGATCAGAGTGTCCCTTCATATGTATTTCTTCTGTCCATCATAAGCGTAAAAATGTTTATACATAATTGTCTACCCTTCTTATAGATTACTTATGTAATCCTTTTCAAGACTTATATTTTTATACCATTTTATTTTAATAAAACTTGAAAAACAGCATAAAAAAGCAGTATTTAGAACGAATGTTTTATTATGCAAAAAAGAGATCTTATTTCAGATCTCGTAGCAGTTCATCTAACTTTGGTGGTAATGCTTCTATCAGCATATCAGCTAATTCTTCAGGTTTCAGCTTATATCCTTCTGTTGCCCAGTCTACAGTCATAGTAATAGACCCATGACAATACATTTCTAATAAAAACTCTATATCTGATGGGATATTATTACCTAGTTTTCTCTTAATAATATTCTGATAGAAAGTGAGAATACAGTTATAATCATAGTTTTCTACATTATTATAATCTTTAGATTTAAATGCTTCTTTAAAGAATACTCTATCATGATAAATAAATTCAAATTTCTTAGTAAGACCTTCTCTTAAAGTCTCACTATTGCCAATCTGTAAGAAAGACTTATCCGCCAATACTTCAAAATACCAGTTCACAAGATCATATTTATCACGAAAATAACGGTAAAATGTCTGTCTAGTCTTACCGCTCATTTCCACAATATCAGTCACTGTGATTTTATCAAGAGACTGATGATTCATCAATTGTTTGATGCATTCTGCAAATACATATCGTGTATCTCCCAAAATTCTCACCACCTTTTGTAACATTATAACAAACCTATCTACAAAAATAAAGAAGACAACCCCCATAGAGGTTGTCTCTTAATGATTAAAGTTCGATATCACAAAGTTCTGAAGCTAAACCGATGTATGAAGAAGGTGTCATATCTAATAAAGTCTGACGGTCTTCATCACTTAACTGTTCTAGGCTCTTTGCGAATGCCTGAATATCTTCCTGAGAAATATTCTTACCACGAGTTAAGGCCTTAAGTGTATCATAAGCATCTGGTACACCATATTTTCTTAACATTGTCTGAATAGGTTCTGCAAGAACTTCCCATTTTTCATTTAAGTCTTTTGCAAGCTTTTCTTTATTTACAACACACTTAGCTAAGCCGCCAGTTGTTTCAGAAATAGCCTGTAATGAATATCCGAAGCATAATCCTAAGTTACGCTGACTTGAAGAGTCTGATAAGTCTCTCTGCATTCTTGACTTAGGAAGCTTGTTAGATAATGCAACACATAGATTATTTGATAAATCAATGTTTGCTTCAGAGTTTTCAAAACGGATTGGGTTAACCTTATGAGGCATAGTTGAAGAACCAACTTCACCCTTAACAGGAATCTGTTTAAAGTATTCCATTGAGATATATAACCACATATCTACATCTAAGTCAGCCAATATATTGTTGAAATGACGGATACCATCTAAGATATGACAAGTATAGTCATGAGATTCAATCTGAGTAGTTAATGGATTGAATGTAAGTTCTAAATAGTTTTCCACGAATTCCTTATTTAATGTAGGCCAATCTTCATTAGGGAATGCTGTTAAGATAGCACTGTAGTTACCAGTTGCCCCATTGAATTTTGCTTTAATCTTGATATTTTCAACGTTTTCAATACTAGAAAAGAAACGATAAGCATAGACTTTGAATTCTTTACCAATAGTTGTAGGTGTAGCAGGCTGTCCATGAGTATGTGCAAGCATTGCATCATCCTTATGATCTACTGCTAATTTATTGATCATTGAAGCAAATTCTTTAGCTGCAGGTAACCAAACATCCTTTAAGCCATGTTTAATCATACATGCATATGATGTATTATTGATATCTTCAGAAGTACATCCGATATGTACATAGCTTTCTAAATGTTCATAACCTAAAGCTTTAAGCTTTTCATCAATGAAATATTCTACTGCCTTAACATCATGTCTTGTAACAGATTCGATTTCTTTAATTCTCTTGAAAGAATCAAAGTTGAAATCTTTAGAAATCGCAAGAATATCATCTACCTTGTTAGGATCAACCTTGTCTAAAGTTTCTGTATGAAGGTGATCCAACTGGAACTTCAACCACTGGATTTCTACAAACACTCTATACTTAACAAGTGCATATTCACTGAAATAATCAGCTAACTGATCTTTAATCTTGCCATAACGTCCATCTAGAGGACAGAGTGTCATACTTTCAAATTCTAATTTATCCATTCGTTATTCTCCTTTAAAATACTTCACGCCGGCTTCAAATAACTTCTGATCCATTTCACCGTAGATGTTAAGGTCTCTGTTTTCACCCTGACGTTCAGAATGACCCATCTTACCTAATACTCTACCGTCTTCAGAAACGATACCTTCAATACCATACATAGAACCATTAGGGTTATATGGAGATTCCATAGTCACGTTTCCATTTGGATCAACATACTGGAATGCTACCTGACCATTATCAATTAACTGATCAAGCACTTCCTTAGGTGCAACGAAACGTCCTTCACCATGAGAAATAGGGATAATATGTTCATCACCTAACTCTACATTAGCAAGCCATGGAGACTTCACGCTAGATACTCTTGTAGTCACCATCTGAGATAAGTGGCGTCCAATTGTATTGAATGTTAGAGTAGGATCATCTTTGCTCATATCCTTAATATGTCCATGAGGAAGTAAACCAAGTTTTACTAATGCCTGGAATCCATTACAGATACCAATCATCAAGCCTTCACGATTGTCTAATAAATCATCGATTGCAGCCTTTAATCTTGGGTTACGTAATACAGTTGCAATGAACTTACCTGAACCTTCAGGTTCATCACCAGCTGAGAAACCACCTGGTAGCATCATGATCTGTGCATTATGGATTGCTTCTTCTAATTCATCAACAGACTTCTTAATATCTTCTTCTGTCTTATTTCTAATAAGAACAAGCTGAACCTTTGCACCTGCTTTTTCAAATGCACGTTTAGAATCAAATTCACAGTTAGTTCCTGGGAATACAGGAATAACAACATTGACTTCATCATACTTCTTAGAAGCAAACATCTTGCCTCTTTCATTGCAGTCACCAGTACGAACTTCTGTAGTAGGTGCTTTTGCTGTAGTAGGATATACAGATTCTAATGGTGCGCAGTTGATTTCATATGCATCATCAAGTGTCACTTTCTCACCCTTATATGATACAGCCTTTTCTTCATTTGTAGAAGCAATAATACGAACATTTTCATATCCTGCAACAACTTCAGCGTTGTCTACTTCTACAATGATATGTCCAAAGTTCTTTTCAACTAAGTCATTAAGTGTTAAAGCATCATCGAATGCGACACCAATTTCATTACCAAATGCCATCTTATAAACAGCTTCAACTAAACCACCGTCTTTAACTGTATAAGCTGAATAAGCCTTTCCAGACTGAATCAATGCTTCTACAGCATCAAACTGTTTTCTTAAAGCTTCAAAATCAAATACATGGAATTCATCCTTTGGAAGCATGAATTCTACTAATACATGTCCTGCTTCTTTTAATTCAGGAGTGATGACTTTATGTACATCTCCACCAGTAATTGCGAATGATACTAAAGTTGGAGGAACATCTAAGTCTTCAAATGAACCTGACATAGAATCCTTACCACCAATTGAAGGTAATAATAATTCTTCCTGAGCACGATAAGCGCCAAGTAATGCAGTAAATGGTTTACCCCATCTCTTAGAATCATTTAATAGCTTTTCAAAGAATTCCTGGAATGAGAAACGGATTGTATGCCATGTACCACCCATTGCGATGATCTTAGCTACAGATTCTACAACTGCATTGATTGCACCATGATATGGTGACCATTCAGAAATAAGCGGGCTATAGCCATAACTCATTAATGAACATGTAGTTGTTTCTTTTCCTAATACTGGAATTAATGCAGCCATACCTTCAGTTTCTGTACGGTAAGTCTTACCACCAAATGGTGAAAGAACAGTACCATTACCGATAGAAGAGTCAAAACGTTCTACTAAGCCCTTCTGAGAAGCTGTAGATAAACGTGATAATACTTCTTTAGTTGTTTCAGTAAAGTTTTCTTTTGCTTCTGGATTGAATGGTGCCTTATCAAAATCAGGTAATTCTACATGGATATCCTGATAACGTTTAGCTCCTGCTTCATCTAGGAAGTCTCTAGAGATATCTACAATAGTATCTCCCATATATTTCATAGTTAAACGGTTCTTATCTGTAACTGTTGCCACTTGTACGACTTCAAGGTTTTCATCATGAGCAGCCTGGATACAGAAATCTTTATCACATTCATTGATGACAATAGCCATTCGTTCCTGTGATTCACTAATTGCAAGTTCAGTACCATTTAAACCTTCATATTTCTTTAACACTGCATCTAAGTTGATATCAAGGCCAGGTGCTAATTCACCAACTGCAACGCTGACACCTCCAGCACCAAAGTCATTACATCTTACAATCTTCTTAGAGAATTCTTTATTTCTAAATAATCTCTGAATCTTTCTTTCTTCAACTGGGTTACCTTTCTGTACTTCAGCACCAGCAGTTTCAGTAGTCTTTAATTCATGTTTCTTAGAAGAACCAGTGGCACCACCAATACCATCACGACCAGTACGTCCACCAATTAATAAGACAATCTGTCCATTTTCAGGAATTAATCTCTTAACCTGTTCTTCTGGTGCAGCTGCAACTACAGCACCTAATTCCATTCTCTTAGCAACATAACCCTGATCATATACTTCATGTACAAAACCAGTTGTTAAACCAATCTGGTTACCGTAAGAAGAGAAACCATGAGCGGCTTCTTCACAGATCTTTCTCTGTGGTAATTTACCAGGAAGTGTATCTTCTAATTTCTGACGAGGATCACCTGCACCAGTAATACGCATTGACTGGTAAACATAAGCACGACCTGATAATGGGTCACGGATTGCACCACCTAAGCATGTAGCGGCACCACCAAATGGTTCAATTTCAGTTGGATGGTTATGTGTTTCATTCTTGAACATTAATAACCAATCTTCATCACCATCAGTTGTATGAACCTTTAAACGAACTGAGCAGGCATTGATTTCTTCAGATACTTCCATATCATCCAAATAGCCACGTTTTCTAAGTTCTTTCATAGAAATAGTTGCAAGATCCATTAAAGTAAGTGGTCTCTTTGTATCTACACCATAAACAACATGACGGCTTGCTTTATATTTTTCTACATCTTTTTCTAAGATTTCTTTAAATGCACCACTTGCGATATCAATATCAGTAATAACTGTCGCAAATGTAGTATGACGACAATGGTCAGACCAGTAAGTATCTAATACTCTGATTTCAGTTTCTGTAGGATCTCTCTTTTCTACATCTCTGAAATAGTTCTGAGTCACTTTTAAGTCATCGAAGTTCATAGCAAGACTCATCTTTTCAAGTAATGCTTCAACTTCTTCATCAGTGAAACCAATAAATCCTTCAATCACTGGAACCTTCTTGATTTCAACAACAGCATCATTTAAATCTGCTGGCTTTTCTAAAGACGCTTCTCTAGAATCAACAGGATTAATTAAATAATGTTTAATTGCTGGTAATTCATCACTAGAAACACCTTCAATCACAATAAGCTTTGCACATTTAACCTTAACGCCTTTTTCACCAGTTAATAACTGGAAGCACTGTTCACAGGCATCAGCTCTAGCATCATACTGTCCTGGAAGATATTCAATCGCAAAACTTACAGCTCCTTCTGGAATTGCATATTCTTCACGATATACTTCATCTACCATTGGCTCAGAAAGAATAGTAGGAATACCTTCTTCTAATACTTCTTCAGTAATACCCTGAAGATCATAACGGTTGACAACTGTTAAGTTAGAAATGTCAGTTAAACCAAGTCTTGTCATCAAATCATGTTTGATAGAATCTGCTTCAACCGCATTTTCTTTTCTTTTTTCTACATAAACGCGATAAACTTTAGCCATGTTATCCTCCTAATGTAAGCCAATATCTTTACGCATATACATGCCATCAAAATGAATGTTTTCAATTGCATCATAGACTTTCTTTCTTGTTTCTTCAAGATCATGTCCTAATGCACAAACATTTAATACACGTCCACCATTTGTGACGATTTCATTGTTTTCATTACGTTTAGTACCTGCATGGAAGACAACAATATCTTCTGGAAGATGATCTAAACCAGTAATGACTTTACCCTTTTCATAAGATCCAGGATAGCCTCCACTTGCAAGAACAACACATGTTGCCTGTTCATCTTTCCACTTAACATCTACATCTTTTAATGTATTTGTAGCACATCCATACATCACTTCATATAAATCACTTTCAAGTCTCATTAAGATAACCTGAGTTTCAGGATCACCAAAACGAACATTGAATTCTAATACCTTTACATCCTGATCCTTGATCATTAATCCAATAAAGACAACCCCACGATAATCCATATGATCTTCATGTAAGCCTTTCATGAATGGGTCAAGAATCTTTTCTTTGAAAGTTCCTTCCATACCTTCAGGTAAAAATGGGTTAGGTGATACAGTACCCATACCACCAGTATTTGGACCTTCATTATTATCGTAAATCTGCTTATGGTCTTTTGCAGATACCATGGGTACGATCGTATCATGGTCTACAAAGCATAATAGAGAACATTCAAAACCAGTTAAGAATTCTTCTAAAACAACCTTCTTACCAGCTTCACCAAAAGCACTGCCATCAAGCATCACTTTAAGTTCTTCTTTAGCCTGTTCTTTTGTTTCACAGATGACTACACCCTTACCTGCTGCAAGACCATCAGCCTTAACAACAACAGGAAGATCAAAATCATCTAATGCTTTAACAGCTGATTCATAATCAGTCACTTCTTCATACTTTGCAGTAGGAATATTGTGCTTTTTCATGAAATCCTTAGAGAAGGCTTTAGAACCTTCAAGAATAGCTGATTCTTTTCTAGGACCAAATACTTTGTGTCCTCTTTCTTCTAAATAGTCAGCAAGTCCCATACATAATGGTACTTCAGGACCAATAACAGTTAAATCAATACCCTTATCTTCAACAGTCTTTAAGATAAAAGGCATATCTTCTACACTACCTGGAATACATACAGCATCCATACCAGGATTACCAGGAATAGCATATAATTCAGTAACATGTTTACTCTGTTTTAATTTCCAGGCAATTGCATGTTCTCTTCCACCACTACCAATAACAAGAACCTTCATAGAACGCCTCCTTAGTGTCTAAAATGTCTATAACCATTGAATACCATTGTCATATCATGTTCATCACAATAGTCAATAGATTCCTGATCACGAATTGATCCACCAGGCTGTACAATAGCCTTAATACCTGCTTCATCAGCCACCTGTGCACAATCACTAAATGGGAAGAATGCATCACTTGCTAATACAGCACCATGGAAATCCTTATCAGGATTATTATGAATTGCATTTTCTAATGCCCAGATACGTGAAGTCTGTCCTCCACCAACAGCTAAAGTACATCCGTCTTTCACTAGTACAATCGCATTAGACTTAACATATTTAACAACCTTTAAACCAAATTCCATATCAGATAATTCAGCTTCTGTTGGCTGCTTTTTAGTCACTACTTTCATTTCATCAATAAGCTTAGTATTTAATTCCTGAACAAGTGCTTTACCTTCAAGATACTTAATATCATACTTAGCATCACGTGCATCAAGATTCTTAAGCTTTAATAAACGTAAGTTCTTCTTCTTTTCTAATACTTCTAAAGCATCATCATCAAAATCAGGTGCTGCAATGATTTCTAAGAAAGTCTTCTTCATTTCTAAAGCAGTTTCCTTATCAATTTTATAGTTTACAGCGATGATTCCACCAAAGATAGAAGTTGGGTCACCTTCATAAGCACGCTTATAAGATTCATAACCAGTCTTACCAATAGCAACTCCACAAGGTGTTGAATGCTTAATTGCAACAGTTACTAACTGATCACCAAATTCTCTTACGCAGGCAACTGCACCATATAAGTCATTCACGTTATTGAAAGAAATTTCTTTACCATGTAACTGTTCATAATCTAATAAAGAATGCTGAACATATGGATCAACATAGGCATTTGCACTCTGCTGAGAGTTTTCACCATAACGTAAATGATCTGTCTTCTTTAATGAAATATTTAAGATATCAGGGAATTCATCATGCACCTGATCAGCGAAATAACGAGAAATCATTGCATCATAGCTGCCTGTTAAGCTATAAGCCTTATAAGCAAGATTCATTCTGAATTCAAAATCAGTCTTATCTTCTCTAATAGCTTCTAATACAGCATCATAATCTTTTGGATCAGTAACAATCAATACATCCTTGAAATTCTTAGCAGCAGAACGGATCATTGAAGGTCCACCGATATCAATGTTTTCAATCATTTCAGCCATTGGCTTACCAGCCTTAAGCGCTTTTTCAAACTCATAGAGATTACAACAAACAAGATCAATAGGTGTAATACCCATTTCTTCTACAGTCTTGACATGTTCTTCTACATCTCTTCTAAATAGAATACCACCATGTACTTTTGGATGAAGTGTCTTAACTCTTCCATCAAGAATTTCAGGGAAACCTGTCACATCATCGATTTCAATAGCTTTTACACCTGCTTCTAATAGTTTCTTATATGTTCCACCAGTAGAAACAACTTCAAATCCTAATTCTTCAAGACCTTTCGCAAATTCAACAATACCTTCTTTATTTGTAACTGATACTAACGCTCTTTTCAACTGATCTTCACCCTTTCATTTTCTACAGAAACACGTCCTTCACAATATAAAGCAACAGCTTCTGGTAAGATTTCATGTTCGATTTCTAAGACACGTGCCTGAATATCTTCAGGAGTCTCTAAATCTGAAATATCAACTGCTCTTTGTAAGATGATTGGTCCACCATCCACTTCTCCAGTAACGAAGTGAACAGTTGCACCTGACACCTTTACACCTCTTTTAAACACAGCTTCATGGACATGCATTCCATAGAATCCAGGACCACAGAAAGATGGAATAAGTGAGGGATGAATATTAATAATACGATTCTTATATTGTGCAAGAAGCTTATCTCCAACAATAGCAAGATAACCCGCTAATACAACAACATCAATCTTTTCTTCTTCAAATCTCTTTAAGATCTCATCTTCATCCTTGATCCATTCTGCCTGAATACCATGAAGACGGGCTCTTTCTAAACCGTAAGCCTTCTTACGGTTAGAAATAACCAGACGGATCTGTCCATTGATTTTTCCGGCTTCACACGCATCGATGATGGACTGAAGATCAGTTCCACCACCAGATACGCATACAGCTATGTTTAGCATAATTCTGCTCCCTTTTCACCTTCAGCAATATAACCTACTTCATAGCTTTCATAGCCAGCAGCATTAATTGCTTCAATAGTCTTTTCAACATCTGCAGGATCAACAGCAAGAACCATACCTAATCCCATGTTGAATGTGTTATACATCATCTTTTCTTCAACGTTTCCTGCTTTTGCAATTAAGCCAAAGATAGGAGGTACTTTATAGCTGTCCTTCTTAACAACAGCCTTTACACCATCAGGTAACATTCTAGGAAGATTTTCATAGAATCCTCCACCAGTAATATGGCTGCATCCTTTAACCTTGATACCAGCATTCTTTACGCTCTTTAATGCTTTTACATAAATCTTAGTAGGGGCAATTAATGCTTCACCTAAAGTAGTACCCAATTCATCATAATAAGTATCTAATGATTCTTTAGTCATTTCAAATACGCTACGTACTAAAGAGAATCCATTACTATGTACACCAGTAGATGCAATACCAACTAAAGCATCACCAGGCTTGATTGTAGAACCATCAATTATATCCTTCTTGTCTACAACACCTACTGCAAAACCAGCTAAATCATAATCATCAACAGGCATTAAACCTGGATGTTCTGCAGTTTCACCACCAACAAGGGCACATTCAGACTGAATACATCCTTCAGCAACACCCTTAACGATAGTCGCAATCTTTTCAGGATAATTCTTACCACATGCAATGTAATCAAGGAAGAATAGAGGTTCTCCACCTGAACAAGCAATATCATTCACACACATTGCAACTGCATCAATACCAATTGTATCGTGTTTATCCATTACAAAAGCAAGTTTTACCTTTGTACCACAGCCATCAGTACCAGATAAAAGAACTGGTTCTTCCATATCCTTGATCTTGCTTAAATCAAAAGCACCAGCAAAACCACCAATACCACCAAGTACTTCTGGTCTCATAGTCGCTTTAACATGCTTCTTCATTAATTCTACTGACTTATAACCTGCTTCAATGTCTACTCCAGCTTTTTTATAATCCATGTTTCTTCATCCTTTTATCTATTATTTTTCCATTCTTGCAAGAACTGCTTTATAAGTTTCAATTAAATCTCCGATATCCTGTCTGAATACGTCTTTGTCATACTTCTTGTTAGTATCTACATCCCATAAACGGCAAGAATCTGGTGAGATTTCATCAGCTAATACGATTTCGCCTTCTTTAGTCTTACCAAATTCGATTTTGAAATCTACAAGCTTTAAGTTTAATCTTAAGAAGAAAGCCTTAAGTAATTCGTTGATCTTTAATGTTTCAGATTTGATAGTGTTATATTCATCTCTAGTGCAAAGACCTAAAGCAACAGCGTGGTCTTCATTGATTAATGGATCACCATATTCATCATTCTTATAACTAATTTCAAAAATTGGTTCTGCTAAAACAACGCCTTCCTTAGCACCAAGTCTCTTACAGAAAGAACCTGTTGTAATATTACGTACAATAACTTCTAGTGGGAAGATTTCTACTTTCTTAACTAAATCATCAGTATCATTTAACTTTTCAATCATATGAGTCTTGATACCAGCTTCTTCTAACATATCAAAGATAATACCTGAAATAGTGTGGTTTAATACACCCTTACCAGCAAACTGATCATGTTTTACACCATTACCTGCAGTTGCATCATCTTTATAATGCATTAAGATAACATCTTCGTTATCAGTTGCAAAAATTTCCTTAGCTTTTCCTTCGTACATTAATTCTTTCTTTTCCATTGTTGTTTTCTCCTCTTATCTGTATTTTTCTGAAATTTCGTTATTTGTATCTAAGCAGGCTTTTTCCATAGCCTGACGGTTGTTCTTTAATTTTTCACTTAATTCTGGATATTTGATTGCCATGATTTCAAGCGCTAACCAGGCAGCATTCTTAGCACCATCAATTGCAACTGTTGCAACTGGGATACCAGAAGGCATCTGGACAATTGATAATAAGGCATCCATTCCATCTAAACTTGCACCTTTAATTGGAATACCAATAACTGGTAACACTGTCATAGAAGCAACGACACCAGGTAAGGCAGCAGCCATACCAGCAGCTGTTAAAATAACATCTGTTCCATTGTTGTTGCATTCCTCTACAAATTCACTCAATGCACGATGTGCACGGTGTGCAGATAAAGCACGTACTTCAACATCTACGCCATATTCTTTTAATATAGCAATTCCTTTTTCTACCTTTGCTTCATCAGAGGCAGAACCCATAATTACTGCAGCTTTCATTTCAGTCCTCCATTATTTTCATTATGACTTTCATGATCTAGGTGCTCAGAGGCCTTTCACCTAAACTTGACCTCAATTATTAGAATAAACCGGTAATCTTACCTTCTTCATCAATGTCCATATTATTAGCAGCTGGTACTTTTGGTAAACCTGGCATACGCATAATATTTCCAGAAATAGCAACTAAGAATCCAGAACCAGTATTTGGAATCAAGTCATTGATTGTTACCTTGAATCCTTCAGGACGTCCAAGTAAAGTCGCATCATCTGATAAAGAATACTGAGTTTTCGCAACACAGATTGGTAAATCACCTAAGCCCTGAGCCGTGAACTTCTTGATCTTATTAGCTGCCTTCTTAGTGAAGACAACATCATCTGCACCATAGATTTCTTTAGCGATTGTCTTGATTTTTTCATCAATAGGCATATCTAATGAATAGATCGGTGCATAATGAGATTCTTTAGTATCAAGGATATTTAATAGCTTGTTAGCAAGATCAATGCCTCCTTCGCCACCCTTAGCCCATACTTCAGAAATAGATACTTCAACATTTAATTCCTTACACATATCATCTAATAGCTTTAATTCAGCTTCTGTATCTGTAGGGAAAGCGTTAATAGCAACGATACAAGGTAACCCAAACTTCTTGATATTTTCAATATGTTTAGTTAAGTTACCAATACCCCTCTTTAATGCTTCAAGGTTTTCAGTACCTAATTCTTTCTTATTGACACCACCATGCATCTTTAATGCACGAACAGTTGCAACAATAACAACTGCATCTGGATTTAATCCAGCCTGACGACACTTGATATCTAAGAACTTTTCAGCACCTAAATCAGCACCAAATCCTGCTTCAGTAATAGCATAATCACCAAGTTTCATAGCAAGCTTTGTAGCCATAACTGAGTTACATCCATGAGCGATATTGGCAAATGGACCACCATGTACAAATACTGGAGTATGATCTAAAGTCTGTACAAGGTTAGGTTTGATGGCATCCTTTAATAATAAAGTCACAGCGCCAGTTGCATGAATATCATCAACAGTGACTGGTTCACCATCATAATTATAAGCAACAATCATTCTTGCAGCTCTTGCCTTTAAATCTTCAAGAGAAGTAGATAAACATAAGATACCCATGACTTCACTTGCAACACTAATATCAAAACCATCTTCACGAGGAACACCATTTGGTTTACCGCCTAAACCAACAACAATATGTCTTAAAGCACGATCGTTTAAGTCAACAACTCTCTTCCATACAATCTGTCTAGTATCAATATTCAAAGGGTTACCCTGCTGAATAGAGTTATCAAGCATTGCCGCAATCAAGTTATTTGCTGAAGTGATGGCATGAATATCACCTGTAAAATGAAGGTTGATATCTTCCATAGGAACAACCTGGGCATATCCTCCACCAGCTGCACCACCTTTAATACCAAAGCAAGGACCTAAACTTGGTTCACGCATTGCAACGATAGATTTCTTACCTAACTGATGTAATGCCTGTGATAAACCAATCATTGTAGTTGTCTTACCTTCACCTGCAGGTGTTGGGTTGATTGCAGTCACAAGAATTAATTTACCATCTGGATTATTTTCAACTTTCTTGATAGTTTCTAAAGAGATTTTTGCTTTATATTTACCATATAATTCTAAATCATCTTCAGTCAGTCCAATCTTTTCAGCCACATTTTTAATTGGCTCCATGACTGTACTCTGTGCAATTTCTACGTCTGTTAACATTTTTTTGTTTTTCCTCTCTTTCAGGTTATTTTCTTTCAAAACAATTATATACTAATCCAGTACCTGCATGCTTCCATTTTTTTTAAAAAAACAAAAAAAGAGCCTACTAAGTCCAGGACGTTGCCCAGACGGTCGGCTCTTCAAGAAATTATACTCCATGTGGTTAATTCCACTTCCGTCAGTCGTATAATACAGTTGTAGTTTATCAAATAACCTATTGTTTGACAAGCACAAATTTGATTAAATAGTGGCATAAGTTTATAATATAAAAACGGAGGTAATGACTATGTTTAAAGAAGTAGATATAAATACATTTGATTTAAAAATATTCAATAAATTGAATAAGGAATGGGCACTACTTAGTGCAGGTAATAAAGACGCATTTAATACTATGACTATTTCATGGGGCGAGATGGGTACATTATGGAATAAGCCAGTGATGACTTGTTTTGTAAGACCGCAGCGTTATACAAAGGAATTTATAGATTCTAATGATAAGATGACTCTTTCATTCTTTAATGGAGAACATATGAAAGATTTAACAGTATTAGGTAGAGAATCTGGACGTGATGGAGATAAGATTGCGAAGACTGATTTAACACCTACTTTTATTGAAGGTCTTCCTACATTTGAAGAAGCAGACATTGTCGTTGTGGGAAAGAAACTCTATGAAGATACAATCAAGCCTGAATGTTTCTTAGATGAAACACTTGTGGATAAGAATTACCCTAATAAAGATTTCCATACAATGTATATCTGTGAAGTTGAAAAGATCTATATGAAATAAGAGAAGCGTTAGTTCGCTTCTCTTTTTAGTTCATTATATTCTCTTATCTGGTTATATTCTTCGATTGTTTTCTTAATATCATTAAAGATATGTGGGTCAAGTGTCTTCTCTAGTTCATCTTCATCCACAAACTTATAATCTGTATGTTCAAATGAAATCTTAACCTGATCATTTGTAGGAATACATAAGAAACCAATACCCACTGTCTGATAATGTGGTCTAATAGCCGTAAATGTATAAACCGGCTTAATGATTTCAATATCTAGTCCTGTTTCTTCCTTTAGTTCTCTTACTAACGCCTGGTGAGGATCTTCCCCGTATTCTAATCCCCCACCTGGTAATTCCCAATAACCAAGTCCATCTGATGAAGGTCTAACACGTTTTAAGATTAATGTCTTGCCTTCATAAATCACAATACCTTTGACTGTAATATGAAACTGTATGTCCTTATTCTCCATATTCTTTTTTCCCCCTTTTTACTATATTAGCACAACTCTTGAACGAACGTTACAAAAAGGTGCAGTATGTGTGTTTCAAATAATTCAAAAATTGTATATAATAGTCACTGAGGTGAATAAAATGATTGATTTCAAAGAAGAAGTATTAAAGCATAAAGATGAAATGCTGAAAGATTTAAAGGACTTATGTCTCATCCCTTCAACTCTTGATAAATCTACTGCAAAAGAAAATCAGCCATTTGGTGAAAACAACCGTAAAGCGCTTGATTTAATGCTTTCTATTGGTCAAAGAGATGGATTTGTTACTGATGATTGTGATGGATATGCTGGTTCTATTGATATTGGTGAAGGAGAAGAATGTTTTGGTATCCTTGGACACTTAGATGTTGTACCTACTGAAGGTCAGGAATGGGATTATCCAGAATATGATATGACTCTTGATGGAGATACACTCTATGGTCGTGGTGTTGCTGATGACAAGGGGCCTTTAATTGCCGCTTATTATGCTGCTAAGATTGTCAATGAACTTGATTTTGAAAAGAAGATGAAGGTTCGTATCATCTTTGGATGTAATGAAGAAAATGGTTCTCGCTGTATGCATTACTATTTCCAGCATCGTCCATATCCAAAGATGGGATTTACTCCAGATGCTGATTTCCCTGTTGTATATGGTGAAAAAGGTAACTGTCATTTCATCATCAAGGGTAAAACAGATGATGATAAGGTAATCTCTATTCATTCAGGACGTGTAGTGAATATCGTACCAGATCAGGCTAAAGCTGTATTAAAGGGTACTGACTATGAAGAATCATATAATGCATTCTTAAAAGAAAATAACTTCAAGGGTTCTTTAGAAGTTGTAGATGGTAACACACACTTATTCTTAAAAGGTAAGAGTGCCCATGCATCTCAGCCTCAGTTAGGTAATAATGCTGCAAGTAACTTATGTCATTATATTGCAAGTGTAACTGATAATAGCTACGCAAAATTCGTTGATGAATATTTATACAATGATTATTTAGGTGAAAAGTTCAATGTCGCATTTACTGGTGAAATGGGTGCTTTAACTGTTAACCTTGGTATCTTAAATTATGAACATAATGAAGGTTCATTAACTCTTGATTTACGTCTTCCTCATGACTCAGACAATGATGAACTTGTTAAGAATGTAGATGAAGCTGTTAATAAGTATGGCTTGAGTGAAGAACATGATATTGGTCCTGCGTTATATGTGGATCCTAATAGTGAATTAGTTCAGAAGCTTCATGAATCATATGTACAGTTCACAAATGATCATGAACATGGTCCTCAGACTATCGGTGGTGGAACTTATGCAAAAAAAATGCCTAACTGCGTTGCTTTTGGTTGTGAATTCCCTGGTAAAAACCATCATATGCATGAAGAAAATGAATTAATTTCATTAGATGATTTATTAACTGCAGCTGCTATCTACGCTCAGTCTCTCTATAATCTTCTTAAAAAATAGTTGAATTCTATGTGCAACTCAAGTATAATCTTAGTTGCACAAAGTTGCGGCCGTGGTGGAATGGTAGACACGCAAGTTTGAGGGACTTGTGGACGTACGTCTGTGTGAGTTCAAATCTCATCGGCCGCACCATTAATTAAGATGAACTAGCTAGAGATAGCTAGTTTTTTATATTATGTGGAGGATTTTGTATGATTGATCATATGGAAATAAGAGGCGCAAAGGTTCATAATTTAAAAAATATCGATGTTGATATTCCTTTAAATAAGATTGTAGCTATTTCTGGTGTATCAGGAAGTGGTAAGTCTTCTTTGGCCTTAGGAGTCATTTATGCTGAAGGTTCTAGAAGATATCTAGAAGCATTATCTACTTATACAAGAAGACGAATCTCTCAAGGAGAAAAAGCCAAAGTAGATTCTATTAGATATGTTCCTAGTACTCTAGCATTACATCAAAGACCTAATATACCCGGCATTCGTTCTACCTTTGGAACACAGACAGAATTATTGAATTCTATTCGCTTATTATTTTCACGTTGTGGAGATTATTTATGTCCTAACGGACATAGAGTACCTGCGAGTACAAATGTAGCGAGAGGTGAAATGATTGAGTGTCCAATCTGCCACGAAAGATTTAATGGATTAAGTGCTCAGGAGTATGCCTTTAATTCACAGGGTGCATGTCCTGATTGTCAGGGCACTGATATTGTTCAGACAATTAATATTGATTCTTTGATTCCTGATCCTCATCTAACTATTGATGAAGGAGCCGTAGCACCATGGAATACACTCATGTGGTCATTAATGAAAGATGTCTGTCGTGCGATGGGTGTGCGTACTGATGTTCCTTTTGAAGAATTAACAGAAGAAGAGAAGCATATTGTATATGATGGACCAATGGTTAAAAAACATATTTTCTATCGTCCTAAGAATAAAGAGAGCGTGGAAGCAGGAGAATTAGATTTTACTTACTATAGTGCCAAAGCGACTGTCTTGAATGCATTAAAAAAGGTCAAGAATGAAAAGAATATGAAGCGTGTCAGTAAATTCCTTAAGGAAGAGACATGCCCGACTTGTCATGGCTCTCGTATTAATACACGTGCGAATTCTACATTGCTAGGTAGTAAGACTTTAACTGAAGTATGTGCGATGAGTTTAAAGGATTTAGCTGCATGGCTTCCACAGGTAATCAATACCCTTAATGATGATGTGAAAGAAATAGGTTTTACTATTCTTGAAGAATTCATGATTAATGCGCATGCCTTGCTGTCTTTAGGTCTAGGTTATTTGACTCTTGATCGTGCTTCTTCTACATTATCAACAGGAGAACTACAAAGAGTACAGCTTGCACGTACTGTAAAAAACAGAACGACAGGTGTTCTTTATGTTCTTGATGAACCTTCTATTGGACTACATCCTGCCAATGTAGATGGCTTGATTGCGATTATGAAAGAGTTGATTAAGGATGGGAACTCTATTGTTTTGGTCGATCATGATACAAGAATTCTTAAGGAAGCGGATTATATGATTGAAATAGGGCCTGAAGCAGGTAAAAATGGTGGTTCTATAATTAGTCAGGGTACTATTGATGAAATCATTCAGGATAAGAATTCTATCATTGGACCTTATCTCAATGATTTACATCAAACTCTTGTAAGAAATAAGAAAGAGATTTTTAATGAGGGCTTTTTAAGACTTAAGACAGATACAATACATACTGTCAAACCACTGGATATTTCTATTCCTAAAGGAGTTCTTACTACAATTACTGGTATGTCTGGAAGTGGTAAGACAACATTGATTCTTGAATCGTTATATCCTGCCATAAAGGCTTCATTAAATCACAAAAGACTTCCTCAACATGTAAAAGAGTTGGATGCATCATGGGTCAATAAGATTGATTTGATTGATGCGTCCCCTATTGGAAATAATGTCAGAAGTACTGTCGCAACTTATTCTGGTGTATTTGATCATTTAAGAAGATTGTATGGAAGATTAAGTGATCAATATAGTGCAGGTGATTTTTCTTATAATACAGGTAAGTTAAGATGTCCTGTGTGTGAAGGTACTGGTACTATTTCTATGGATATACAGTTTCTTCCAGATATAGAAATGACTTGTGAACATTGTGATGGAACACGTTACAGCAATGATGTGGATTCTATAACGTACCATGGTTATTCTATTAAAGATGTAATGTCTCTTACTATCTTAGAAGCGTTAGATGTATTTAAAGACATTAAGAAGATTAAAGAGAAACTACAGGTTCTAGTGGATTTAGGAATTGGTTATTTGACTCTTGGTGAAGCAACACCTGCCTTATCTGGTGGAGAAGCACAAAGATTAAAACTGGCATCAGAAATAGGAAAAGTACAAGATGGAAGCATCTTTATCTTTGATGAACCTTCTATTGGATTACATCCATTAGATGTAGAAACACTACTTCGTGTATTTGATACATTAATTAATCAAAAAGCGACTATTATTGTGATTGAACATGACTTAGATGTTATTAGAAATTCTGATTATATTATTGATATGGGACCTGAGGGCGGTCAACTTGGTGGAGAGATTATTGCGACGGGAACTGTCGAAGAAATTAAACAGAATAAGAATAGTAAAATTGGAAAATACTTGTGAAAGCACCCAGTTCAAAATGAACTGGGTGTTTAATCAATATAATATCTATTCTTTCCCTTGCTTTTCTTCCCATATTCTATCGCCTTTTTAGGACATTTCGCAATACATGCCATACAATGTGTACATTCCTTACCCCATACAGGACGATGATCTTTTATTTGTATATTTTTTAATGGACATAATTTCTCACATAATCCGCATCCAATACATTCATCCGTACTATAGAAAGCAGCTGCTTTCACAAAAAGTGGATAGAAAACTGTATTCACAATAGAAGATTGGAACTTGTCTTTCAATTGTAATGACATATTAGGAAAAGGTAAATGCTGATGGATATAGGAAACTGCTTCTTTAATAATAGGATCTGCCTGTTTAACAATCTTTTTGGCTTCATCATCTTCTGGTGTATTAAACATTGCGAGATAGTTTTCTGGCATAATGATTTCCATTGTACCTCTATAGTTGAACCCCTTCTTCTCACATAGTTTTCTATTATAATAACCTGCATTGCCTATATTTCCCCCACAATCCATCACAAAATAGACTTCTTCAACATCCTTAAAAGCTGTCAAACGAATCCATTCTTCGACAATACGAGGTATTCTCCAGGCATAAGTAGGTACGACAAATACCAATGTTCCTTGGATATTCTGTAAGCTATGGTCATTATTTCTAATAAGTGTATTTATACTTATATAATCTTCATTTAATTGTTGATGTAGTTCTCTTGCAATATATCGACTATTGCCTGTTCCTGTAAAATAATAAATCATTTGTGTACTCCTTGTTATATATAACTAACTTTCAATGTAATTTTTAAAAAAATGGTGTATACTTTGTAAAGAAAGAAGGTAAAGCAATGAAAAGAAAATGCTGGTGTGGTAGTCAGCTAGACTATCATGATTGTCATGAAGCTTTTGATAAAAAGCTTAAACAATATAAAAAACATGGTTATCTTATTCCTAATCATAAAATGATTAAGAATGAGAAGCAGATTGAAGCTATTAAAAGAGCAGCTGTTGTCAATAATGGTTTATTAGACTATATTGAAGAACATATTCAGATTGGTATGACAACACAGGATATTGATGATATGGCTGTAGCTTATACTTCAAGTCATGGAGGTTATTCTGCAGATTTAAACTATGAAGGGTATCCTAAGAGTATCTGTACTTCTGTCAATGATGAAGTATGTCATGGTATTCCTGGAGATTATGTACTTCAGGATGGGGATATCATTAATGTGGATGCGACAACTGGAGTGAATGGCTATTATGCAGATGCTTCAAGAATGTTTATGCTAGGTCATGTTTCAGAAGAGGCACAGCGTCTAGTAAAAGTGACTAAAGAATGTCTTGAAGAAGGTATGAAGGCTGTGAAGCCTTGGGAAAGTACTATTGCTGATATTGGTACAGCAATTGAAAAGCATGCCCATGCTAATGGATATAGTGTTGTAGAAGAGTTCTGTGGTCATGGTATTGGAAAAGCCATGCATGAGGATCCTTATGTATATCATTATACACCAAAAGAAAAGACTGTATTAATAGTTCCTGGAATGGTATTTACAATTGAACCAATGATTAACCAGGGAACACGTCATATCCATTTAGGTACTGATAATGACTGGACTGTTTATACAGATGATGGAAAACTATCAGCACAATGGGAACATACTCTTCTAGTAACAGAAGATGGTGTAGAAATTATTTCTAAGTAATAAAACATGCTATATGAGAAGTCCTTGTACTCAGGGACTTCTTTTTCTATAGTTCCTTATAACTTACAGTTAAGACAAAATTTTCGTTTGACTTTAAAAAAATCTAGAAATATAATAACAAACGAACGAGTAGCAATTCTGCGTAAATCCAGTTTATGAATTCGTTTTTTTATTTATATAGATTAAAAAAGTGTGTAGCGAATCGCGTAAGTCCAGCTTATGGGATCACTGCACACTTTTTTATTAGCTAAAAAGGAGGAAAATATAAGTAACTAAATATATCGACTATTGTGATTAAATGTGTTCAAATCCCCTCAAAGGAGAGCGTTAAAATGAACTCATCAAATATCACAAATTATAAGCCAAATGATTTTACTGAACTTTTAGGCGTATCTGTTAAGATATTATAACGTTGAGATTGAGAAGGAACTTTAAAGGCAAACCGAACCCAAACTAATAGGCATTATTATACTTATAATTAGCATTTACTAGATCAAGTTGCATGTTAAGATAGTTCTGTAATGCAAAAGGAATTATTGTAGACAGTGCATTGAAAATTATGGAAACTGTGTAACGATTTATTAGATGAAGTAATGGAACA
>UMFV01026699.1_pt1 | contig 33704 bp, 32 predicted proteins | sample 1965101 | NCBI WGS metagenome assembly UMFV01 (sample SAMEA4836055, study PRJEB28245) | human gut metagenome | biome: gut microbiome; material: fecal sample | place: Denmark | collected 2008 | reverse complement strand
AATTAGCTTAATGCAATTTATTGGAATATTATCATTACTTGGACATACCCATAATAAATATCAAGAATGCTACCCTAAATTAAAACAATATTTAAAGATTAATTTTTTAAAAAATATATATACTGAATTTGAAAATTTAAAACCTATATTTACTAACTCAGAAAATATTTCATCAGAAAATATTCAAGAGTTGTTAGAAGCTAATTTGTCAAAAGATTTAATAAATCGAGTTGCGTATACAGAAACGATAACCTTAAAACAAAGCTTTTCTCATAATGGTTTATATTATTTATTTCATTTCCTTCTTGACCTTGATTTATCTAATTTTGAAAATTGGATAAAGAATACGCAACGGCTTGATTTTAAAATTATATTTTTAAATACTATCTTATGTGACTATACAAATTCTGATATAATATTAGACAATTTAGATAATGCTCAATTAGGTATTGTTCAAGCTTTTTATTCATTAAGAAGATTTCAAATTGATAAAATGTGTCGTAATGTATATTGTAAAAATGAAGATATTAATTTATTGTTTAAATCAAATCTTCCGGTTAGAAGTAAGTTTATAATTTATTTGCAATATATAACAAAAAAATATCATGGGTTGAATTTAAAAGAACTTCAAGAACATAATGAGTTTGAAAAAGATATAGATAAATTTAATGAATTTGATTACAACTATAATGAAGAAGAATTTTTTGATTTTATAAATATATATTACTCTGGAATAGGGTTTAAGATTATTCAAACAATTCAAAATGAAGAGAAAAAACAATTATTTTTAGAAAAACTTCAAAATAAATTACTAGACTATTTATCTAAAGAAAGATTTATAGATCTTAATATAGATTATGCAAATTTACTTGGTTTTATAAGTATAGAATTAACTTATTGCCAAAATTTAGAAACAATTTTTAATAGAAAATATAAAGAACTTTCTTTCCCTTATAGTTTTTGCAAAGTAAAAAATTGGGATGAGCAAGTTGTCTTTATGTTTTATCTTTTGATAGGACTTTATGTTTATAAAAAAACAAATAATGAAGAATTTGTCGAATATGTAGAAAAATTAAAATTTACAATTGGTGATATTAAATGTTATAATTTTAAAAACTTTGATAAATATATAGAACAAATGAAATAGTAGTTTTACATAATTGTTTAAGTTTTCATTATGTCTGAAATTTCTTTATCAGTAATTTCAAGTTTTGTAATAGTTCTTACCATTTGGCTTTTATGCCACTTGTTAAAGTAGTTAATTGACCACATTATTTTTTGTTGTATATTTTCACTTGGTTTCTTGTTTAACATTTCTAGTAATTGATATTTAAAACTTATATGTTCCAATGTGTTACTAAATATAAATTGATTTAAAAATACTCGATTATCTTCATCCATTATAAAATAATGCATTCCTATCCATTGTTCCACCCGAGTAACCTCCGTCATTGTATTGTTTATCAAGAAGAACCCAATCCTCATGCATTTGTGATTTTATATAAGCCTCACAAGCTTCTCTTTGAGCATCAAGCGAGTTGAAATCTTGTTCCAATCCTTCTTCTGTTGATTTTCTGGTATATATAGCACATCTAATTTTCTTTTGCATCAAGCCACCCCGAAGAATTTCTTGCCATTCCAACGAGTACCTGTAATTTCATTAGCAATTACAGATAAGCTTTTATATTTTTTCCCGTTATACTCAAAACCGCTTGGAACAACCGTCACAGAATATCTTTTACAGAGATAGTACCATATACTGAAATTACTCTCCAATTTCTTAGAGAAAAATCAAAGCCATATTGGATAAAATATATATATCATCAATTAAAGTATAAAAATTTTTATCAAAAATTTGAATGGTTAAAGGCTTTTGTAGTTAAAATTTACTATTTTTATGTCCATCCAGGAGTTTTTAACTATTGGCATTGGACAAATTATGACAAAAACAAAAAAGATAGATTCTATCTTCTAGAACGCAGTTAAAAACTTGTTATTGATAATTTGTATAAACAAAGGAGAAATCAGTTCTAATCTTGCTTTTTTTAGCGATTGAAGAAAGACCTGTGGTTAAGTTAAGTATTTTTATAAGAGCAGTTTTGTCTGTGTCTGCGCTTTGAAATGTTTTAAATTTTCATATGCGGTGTGTGTTAATGTTGTAAAAAAGCAATGGCGAAAAGTTATTAATTCATGTTTCTGATATTTGAGAGTATGAAGGAAAAAGAAGATTTTATATTCCGGCAATTTTATCTTAGATTTTAAATTTAGCAGGGAATTTACAAATACAAAAATTACGTTTATAATGTTTATGAAACGAGCCAGTTGCTAGCTGTACAGTTCACATCAGTTTTTTAGAGTATGCAAAAAGGAAGACTATGAGATTAAGAGATTATCAGAATTTACTAAATAGAGCTATTCCTGTTATTGAACAGGTTAAAATTACTGAAAAATCAAGCAGTTATACTACAGTATACAATATAACAAATATTCAGGCTTTTTTAGAGATACTTAAAGAATTTAAACAAGCTAAGCTTTTTTTGTCGTTTGTAAATCAGTTTGCAGAAATACCTAACTTGACAAGTAGTATTGAAAATAATATAAGTGTATCTTCTTCATCTATCACAAAGAGATTTTCAAATCTGTTGCATGATTTGTATGACTGTGTTACTAACTTTTCAAATACTTTGGCTGATATGCTGTGTGAAGAAAATACTGACACCCTTAATTTAAAACTTCCGGAAGATTATTCTTCTATTAGTGATTACAAAAACTTTTTTGAGGATTTAGAAGATGTTTGTGCACCTTTTAAATATATAAATGAAGAAGTGAAGGTTGTGAATTTTGATGTCGGTTCAGAGTGGATTGGTATTGATTTTTCTGAAATGACTGCGGGACTATTTTTGTCACTGGCTGACAAGGCAGCAAGTTTATACAATAAATTTTTGGAAGGTAAAAAGCTTATTGCTGAAATTAAGAATGCAGAAACTTCTGCTTCTGAGGCTAAGCTTAAGGCTATTCAGACTACAATTGAAATTCTGGAAAAACAAAAAGAGAAAGAATTTAATGATTATAAAGAGCAGCTTATTGAAGAAGCTATTGCTGAGAGCGGCTGTATAATTAATGAAAAAGAATGCAATATTAATGAATTTAAAAATCATTTACGTAAAGCTATTTTAAAACTTGGAAACCTTGTAATACGCGGATTAGAAATAGTCCCAGCTCTTAATGCAAAACCTGAAATTAAAGAGCTTGCTTCTAAGGCTAATAAAAATATAGAAGCAAACAGGAAGTTAATTGTTGGATGCGATAATTATAAATACATTACAATGAAAACATCTGATATAAAATCAAAAGATATTCCGGCAGATACAGCAGAATTTACAAACAATAATTGATGATACTTGTATCTTGTTTTTAGGTTTCTATGGCTATTTTATTTTTTACATAAAAGCATTATAATCTCTTTATGAAATATCAAAAGAATTTAAATGATAACAGGGTTCAATGTACAATTTGTCCGCGTAATTGCATTCTTAAGGAAAATCAGGAAGGTTTCTGCCATATAAGGAAAAATGCCGGCGGGAAAATTGTTCTAACTTCATACGGCTATAATACAGGGCTTGCAATAGATCCAGTTGAGAAAAAGCCGCTTTACCATTTTTATCCTGGCAGTTCGGTTCTATCCTTTGGGACTTTAGGCTGTAACATGGGATGCCAATTCTGTCAGAACTGGAATACGACAAAAAACAGGGGCAGTAATAAGTTTTTAAATAAAGCGTCACCTGCTGAAATTGTTGAAACTGCAAAGTATTATGCTTGTAAAAGTGTTGCTTTTACTTATAACGATCCTATAGCATTCTTTGAATATGCGGTTGATACTGCAAAATTATGCAGAGAAAACGGGATTAAAACTGTTGCAGTAACTTCAGGTTTTATAAATCTGGAGCCCGCAAAGGAATTTTTTAAATACATGGATGCAGCTAATATTGACTTGAAAGGTTTCAGTGAGAACTTCTATAAGAAAAATTGTCTTGCTCATATAAACCCGGTTCTGGATACTATTAAATATGTAAAAAATGAAACAGACTGCTGGCTTGAGTTAACAACAATGCTGATTGAGGGAGAGAATAATTCTGATGAAGATATTAAGTCTGAATGCCGATGGATAGCAGAAAATCTTGGAGAACTTGTGCCGCTTCATTTTAGTGCATTTTTTCCGAGTTACAGATTTATGGACAGAAAGGCAACCTCATTTCCAGCTTTGTTAAGGGCGTATGAGATTGCGCAAAATTCTGGTTTAAAATATGTATACATTGGGAATTTAACCAGCCGAAGCACTTCTGCAACATATTGCAAAAATTGTCATAGACCGGTAATTGTAAGAAACGGATACGGACTTCTTGAATATAATCTTGATGGCGAAAATTGCATTTTCTGCGGAACAAAATGTGACGGCAGATTTTGATTAAAGTCAATAAGAAACATATTTTAAAAAAATATATTTATGAGTTAATATATAGATAGGTAAAATAATAAAAGAGAGAAAATATATGAAATCTATAAAAGAAGTTTCAATTGAATCAAAAATACAGAAGCGTCTGCAAAATAACTCTAACTGTTTAAAGCTTGTGAATTATCTTTTTGCGGATGAGGAGCTTCAGGAATTACAGGATTATGCAAATAATGTTTCGATAAAGCGTTTAGGATTTAATGACCATGGACCTGTTCATATGCGTCAGGTTGCAGGTAATGCTATTAAAATGCTGAATATTTTGCAGGAATCGGGAATTAAGACTTCACTTGAAACCGAGGAGATAGGTACGTTTGAAGACAGTATGTGTGCCGTTATCCTTGCAGGTTTAATGCACGATCTGGGTATGTCAATAGGGCGGCAGGGGCATGAAGATATGTCTGCAATGCTTGCCCAGCCTATAATTGACAGAACTCTGCTTCATGTCTTTCCGGATAATCTTCACAAGCGTGTTGTAATAAAATCACTTGCGACAGAAGCTATTATCGGTCACATGTCAACAAAAAAAATTCACTCTATAGAAGCTGGAATTATTCTTATTGCAGACGGGTGCGATATGACAAAAGGCCGCGCCAGAATTCCTCTTGCAATAAATTCTGCCCCGCGTGTCGGTGATATTCACAAATACTCTGCAAATGCTATCAACCGAATCGGAATTTACCATGGAGAAAGAAAACCGATTAAGATTGATATTGAAATGTCCGGAGATGTAGGTTTTTTCCAGATTGAAGAGGTTCTTTTGACAAAGATTGATGTAAGTCCGGCAAAACAATTTGTTGAACTTTATGCAGGTGTTGAAGGACAGGAACGCAAATGTTATTTATAATATGTGTTATTGAATAAGCACATATGAATTTTTGACTGCTTCTTTTGCAATTTTTTTAATAACTTCGTTGTCCATTCTTATACAACCTAATGAAGCATACGTCCCAAGGCTTTTCGGGTTATTATTGCCATGGATAAACTGTCCGTTTCTGCCGTAAATTTTGCCTGTTTCAGGGTTGATATTTTCTATAATGATTACGTTGGGACCATAATCGTTAGGATTTTTTTTGCGTTTCGTTCCGTAAGCTGTTTTATAAGGATAAGCTTCCACATTTGTAATCATTTTTATACCTTTGCGTGTTGGAGTATATTTTTTACCGGTAGCTACAGAGTATACTGTTTTTGCATTACCTTTATCATCATATGTGTATAAAAGATTTGTTTTTGTATCTACGACGATAGCTGCAAGCTTTTTTTCACCAGCTATGGTTATGATAGGACTTGGAGCATTTTTTAAGTGTTGAGGACTGGAGCTTCCTTTAGGTGAAACTTTTTCCTGCTCAACCGAAAGCCCTTTTTCGTCATCGATATTGGATGAATTTTCAGCGCCAAATACTGTATTTATTTCAGAATATTTTTTAACATTTTCTGTTGTTTTTACCATATCGGTGTTGAAATTTATATTATTTATTCTAATCATTTACTGCTTATCCGATTATTTAATTTTTTTAAGAGAGGAAAGGAAGTTGTTGTTAACTACATCTCCGTCGACTTTTGTTAAGAATACCTGTGATTGTTCTTCGCCTACTTCGAGTTTAGGAAGCTGCTCAAGTTCTGCAGCATAATACTGTGCATCGTTGCGGCTGCTTAGAGGTATTCTGTTAGCAAGACTGTTTAATGAAAAACTTCTTAAAGCTCCGGCAAATCCCTTCTTTTCACTGCTGAATTTGGTATAAATTCTAAGCATTGCATCGCTTTTTTCAATATCATATCGTCCAATTATAAAGCTGCTTAGCTGCGGTGATGATGATTTAATCTTAAGAAGTTCTATAACATTATTTTTCATCAGCAATTCACCTGTTATTTTATTGAACTTCCCTTCCGGAATGTTAACTATATCCGAAATAGTTGAAGGGCTCATCATAACAAGCGGATTTCTAAAGAGCGCAGCAAATTTCATTACGTACTCAACAAGTCCGATTTTTTGAATTTGACCGTCGTTTACAGCAAATTTAATTGCTCCGTTAAGCTTTAAACTGTCATCTGTATATAAATCTATTATTCCGCTTGCTTTCCCAGAAATTTCACGTGGAAGATTTAGCAATGTAGTTGACATCAAATCAGAATTAACATCTTTTGCGCCTAGTTTAATATTATATTTATGTTTTTTCAAATCACAGAATACTTTAACTGAAGATATTCCTTCTGCAATATCAAATCTGTTGGATTTCAACTGTAGAATATTGTTTTTGTCCAATGTAAGGTTAGCAGCAAGGTTTCCAAAGTTAATATCTTTATATTTTCCTTCCTTAAGTCTGAAAATACATCTTTCGATAATAAGATTATTTACATCAAAAACAACTGCTTCATCGGCAATTTCGCTGTTTTCATCATCCATAACCGATTCCGGCACAACGTTTTGCGGTTGTTTTACAGCATCGGTATTCTGCTTGTTAAATGACTGCAACATTTTATCAATATCAATCTTATCCATGCCCAAATTAACATTTTTGATAACTATTGGATATTTTATTCCGTTTGCAATATCACCTTCAAAATCAAATTTGGTGCGTTTGTAACGTCCATCAGCTACAAGGTGAATAGTATCGCTGTCGGTAAACAATTTTCCATTTTTGATTGCTATTCTCTGTGATGGAATTCTTATTCCCTCTGCTTTCATATTACCGTTGATAACAGGATAAGGTCCGTTGTTTAGTACGGCAAGATGCCCTGAAAATTTGCCGCCTTTAAACAGGTGCTGTCCGATTAAAACATTTAAAAATTCACTCGGCAGAGGGTTTGGAATATTAAAACCTAAATCCTGAACAAATGGTATAGGTTTTGAGCAGTCTACATTGCCGTTAAGTGTTAAGACTGGCTTGATTTTACTGCCCTTAACAATTTCTTGTGCAATATAGTAGTTAATATCTTTAATATTTAAAATATTATTTTCAAAATGCAGGTCTGCCTGAACTGCTCTATCCCAGTTTGCAGGAGTTAGAGATGCTCCATCTACAAGAATATCACTGCCTTTGGCAAGTTTTGAAGCCCAGTCAACATCAATTTTATTATAAATTGATTTGACAATAATACGTGTTCCTGCTTTTCCAACGATTTCAAGCGGTATACCTACAAGCTTTGAAAGATAATTTTTTGCAAAATCATTTGTCGCAACAGTTGTTATTGTTACCTCAGTATCGCAGGATTTTGTGTAATCTTTCATAATCCCGTTTACTGCAATTTTATTTGTCTGCTGTGACCCGTAATAACCTTCAATGTCTTTTAAAGTTATGTCGTTTGATGTCAAAACTACGGTTCCCTTATTAACAGTAACCGGAAGATTACTGACAGGAATAATCTTCAAAGAACTTTTGTTAAGGGTTATCTTACCATTTAAATCATTATTTTTCATGTTTATATTGAAGTCAAAGTCCCCGTTCATATCTTTCAAAAACGCGAGCATTTCACTTCCGTTATTAATGATTATGTTAGAATCAACTATATCTATTACGTCTTTAACTTTAAACTTTTTAGAGGAAAAATTTACATTCAGACCGGTTTTTCTTGACGCATCAGCATTTATATGAACATTTGATTTGTTTATATCAAGAACGCAGTCGTTAACAAGAAGGGTTTTATCTTTTATAACAACTCTGTTTTTGTCTGCTATTGCAAAGTGCAGAATTTTGTCACCCTTTTTTATTTTTGTATCAATATTAAAGTGTACAAATTTTTCAATTTTTTGTGTATTGTCAATTTTTAAATTATCGGCGTTAAGCTTTACATAAACATCCGGCTCAAGTTTGTAGAGGATTAAACTCTTTTTCAAATATAGGACTGAATCAAAGAAGTCAATTTTCCAATCATTTTTTTGTTGTTGTTTTTGCTCTTTTTTCCGGGGAGCGAGTGCCATCAACTTATTAACATCTGCAAATATATAGTCCAAGCCAAATCTGTTTAAAATTATTCGTTTTTTAAACAAATCTTTAAAAGAAATTTCTGTATCAAGATTTTCAACAGCAAATATTTCAATGTCATTTTTTGCAAGCTTAATTTTATCTGTTTTAAAAGCAATTATCGGTGAAAAATTTGTTTTAAGAACAGGATTTTTTATTTCCATGTTCAAATCAGTATATTTATTTACATTTTTTTCTACAAAAGAAATAACATGCGGGTTTGAAACTGCTGCCGGTAGAACTTTCAGATAAAAAACGCACGGAATCGCTGCCAATACCGCTGCCGCGCATATAACACCACCTAAAATTTTAATCTTTTTCTTCATCTTATCCTCAATACATATTATATCATAACATAATTTTATGTTATGATATATTTATGAAGAAATTTTTATTGGTTTTAAGTATAATTTTGGTTTGTCAGAACATAGTTTCTGCTGAAACCCAAACAGCTTCTGTATCAGAGAATGCTTGTGTGAAAGTTTTTAAAGACGAAGAAAATCTTTTCGGGCTTAAAAGTTGTAATGATGAAGTAATTATTGAGCCTGAATATAAGAAAATGATTGTTCTCGGCGATTCTTCATTTATTGTCCAAAAGAAAAATAGGTTTGGACTGATTGACAATAAGGGAAATGTGCTTGTTCCGGTTAAATACACCCATGTTGAAAGAGTTCTTGGTAAATATATGAAAGTCGGACGAGGAAGCAGATATGCACTTTACGACGCTAAAGGCAAAGAAATTTTGCCGCGGGAATATTCTTCTATCGACATTTTGTTTGGCGGAATGTTTTTGACTTGTAAAGATTTTAAATACGGAGTTGTCGACATGAATGGGAAGACAATTCTTGAGAACAAATTTGATGATATTTATATGCCTAAACCTAACATTATGCGTATAAATTACAATGGACAGTGGTATGAAATTGAACAGCTTCATGGAGAAACCCTTTCTCTTCCGCAGGATGTGCAAAATATTAAGGGTGATGAAAATTTTAAGATTTCTGAACTTATTGCAAAGCCAGGTACAGCAACAGGATATTACAGTATAACGTTTACTGATTATCTTTTGAAAATTTTCTCATCAATTTCTCCGGCTCATGAAAAGACAATTGATGAACTAATGCTATCGCAGGGTGCTGATACTGTTACGATATTTTTCAAGCTTGGCTGGCTTCCTAAATATCCTTTTGTCTATGCAAGAAATTATTATAATACAGTAAGAACACCAAATAACGGTCCGCTTTCAGATGTTAAGTATGAATTGAAGCGTCGGCTTCAATAGAACTTGAAATATTTTCAAAAACTATTTATAATAAAAAAGCAGAGGAAAAACATGTTAGAAAAGCTATATCTATAGCGAGAAGCGGGAACTTACAGAACATATTAAAGAAAATATATTTATTTTCTCGGACACGCTCACGCTCTGCTCCCGCTATCGTCTCGAAAATAAATATATACTTTTATAAAAAGGACAAAAAGCAAGAAAAGGAGATTAATTATGGGAAACGCAGTAATAGCAAGACTTTTCGGGGGGGGGGCAGAGTAATTTAAGCTCCTTTAACGGTATTGGTGCCGGCACTGAGCCATTTCGCGCCGCCGGAAAAAGAACCATTAAACGAGGTTTTACGTTAGCCGAGGTGTTGATAACTCTGGGGATAATAGGCGTTGTAGCTGCTATGACGCTTCCAACTATCACTCAAAAAACTCAGGATAAGCAGACTGTTTCTAAATTAAAAAAGGTTTATTCGGAATTATCACAAGCATATTTAATGGCTGTAAATGAAAATGGTACGCCTGATACATGGGGTGCTGGGGGTATGTATGAACCTGAGAGTCACAAAATTATGGCGCAGAATTTTGCTAAATATATGAAAGTAATGAGAAACTGCATTAATATGAGTAATTCAGATGTTGCTATAAATTGTTCGGGAATGTTTTCTGAGACTCGTTATTATTCAACTTTCCGCTTAAACGATGGTTCAACTTTAATATTCAGAATTTGGAACGGAGAATGTACAGCAAACTACGGCTCCTCAAAGCCTCTTCAAAATGTATGCGGAAGGGTTGCTGTTGATTTGAATGGTAATGACAAGCCGAATGAATTTGGTAAAGATGTTTTTACTTTTTATGTAACTAAACAGGGTATTTTTCCTATGGGAAGCGAAAGTGATAGGGTTGTAACTTTCAAAAAATACTGCGACAGAAATAAAACCAGTGATGATACAAATTATACTCATGGCATGGGGTGTTCTGCCTGGGTTCTGATGAATGAAAATCTGGATTACTGGTATTGTGATGATTTGGATTGGAATGGCAAGAAGAGCTGTAAATAATAATTATTCCAAAACTTTTTTGTAAGCATCAATACTTTTGCACATATATTTCGGGATAAAATCAACTTTGTATTTTTCTGCAATCTGGCGTATATTGCCGGTTGCAGAAATTATTATTATTTTTGTATTTTTGTATTCTTTAAAAAGTTGTATTTGTTTTATGAGCCACTCTCCGGCATAAAATGGCAGAAAATCAGTTTCCATCTGCATATCAGTAAAAATTATATCGTACGACTCATCAATTGATGATGTTATTTTGTCGTTCCCTTCTCTTGCTGAATATGCTTTATCTATTATAACACTGTCCTCCCCGAAGATAGCTAATAATGCGCTTTCATGGTATCTTACCCAGTTTGGGGAGTCGTCTGTAATTAAAATTCTTTTCATAAACAGATATTAACACAAAAAGACCTGACTTTTTACAAAACCAGGCTTTTTGTTTGGGTGTACGTATGCGAGATTAACTTTGTCCGAAAAAATTCTGCGATAAGGAATGTGAGCAGAATTTTAGAGTGGCTTATTAGACAGTGCAGCTGCGCACGGCTCGCGTAGGCGGGGCGTAAGCAGCGGAGATCTGCTTTTGAATTTAGTCTACAGGAATAAAGATTATGTATTCATTACCTTCTCTGATTTTTGTCATTCTGCTTAAATCAACATCATCATTAAAAGAGTAGCTCTGTGAAACTCTCAGGATATGTTCTTTCCCATGTTTTTTAACGGCGCCGGCAGCAGTTACTGTTAAAACATTTCCGTTAGTGGTAACTTCAACATTTTTTTCATCATTATCAAATGGTTTTAAGTCAATGATGATTTTGTAATTCTTGTTGTCTTTTTCAGCTCTGATAAAGCGTTCTGTTTTCTGTTCAAAACGGAAATCTTTCATTGCCTGATTTTCAAACATTCTTTCTGCCTGTCGTTGTTCTCTCATCATCATTCTGTCCATTTTTTTCATCTGAACAATAGGATCAAGCATCCTTTTATAATGCCAGTCAGTTACAACGTAAAATGCGGCAAAAGCACCAAAGAAAACTAAAAGTCCAACGAGGATATGTTTTAAAACAGGATGACCGCATAAAAAACAATCTGTAGTGTGATGTTCTTCCATTGAAAAACTCCTTTCTTCATCTAACATAATTCATAATATTTCAAATAGATAAAACTTGTCTATAGTCTGCCTCGACTAATCCTGCGGACTATATATTGCGTAAATTAAAAAGATATGTTAAACTGTTTGTATGGAGTGGTAGTATGGAGGGTTAGAAAATGGCAAAAATTTTAGTCACAATGCCCGATGAGTTTTTAAGCAAAGTAGATGGTCTGGCAAGCAATGAGCAGAGAACCAGGAGTGAACTAATCCGCGAGGCTCTCCGCACATATATGCGAAAAGTAACGGTAAGCCAATCCAGAAAAGCTATTGATAATGCAAAAATTCTTGAGAACCTTTTGCAATAATCTTTTTGTTTCGCGGCTTTTATAAGAAGTTGTTAGCTGAAAATCAGGTATACAATTTGTCTGTCCGAAAAAATTCTGCGATAAGGAACATGAGCAGAATTTTAGAGTGGCTTATTAGACAGTGCAGCTGCGCACGGCTCGCGTAGGCGGGGCGTAAGCAGCGGAGATCTGCTTTTGAACGGTTGCAATTTTCAGAATATTGGATTGTTTTTTGATAAAACCGGAAATATTATTAACTAAAAAGACCGTCCATTAAAAAGACGGTCTTTTTATATTTTTAATAGTTAATTAAGCGTTTACCAGTTCTTTGCTTCTTTCCAGCTGTAGTGTGCAGGTTGTTACATCGCATACACAAGATGGTCCGAAGTATTGAATAGCTCCAGGGAAAAGGTATCTGTCATTCATTGCCCAGTCTTCTCTGTTTGCTTCCAACTGTTTGAATACCGGTCCGTCTAATTTTACAAGCGCTTTTTGAATAACCGGTTTCATTTCGCCATGGCGTTTTTCCATATTCATCATCATTGTAAGAGGAATACCGCCTGCAACCCATTCTGCAGCAGGTGCAGTTAAGTTTCTTACTGATGATAAGTAGCCTGTCAAACCGAAGTTGATTAATGCAAATGCGTTATATCCGAGTGAATAACAGTAATCTGCATCAAAGTTTGACGGGAATGCACATCTGCCTTCATAACCGAAGAAGTGTGACTGTGCAGAGAATTTGCCGATATAGTCACCCTGTGATTTCAATTCATCAAGTCTTGTTTGAATCATTTCAATTAACAGTTTTTCTGTTTCGATTTTTGAAACCTGAACGTTTCCATGAGGATCGCGGTCTGCAAGAAGCTGTCCTTTGATTAATGCAGGAAGTGAATTGTATACTTTTGCATTTGCCGGTTCAAGTCTGTTTTCTACAATTTCAAACTTGTCACGTATTGTTGTTGCGTTTACGAAATCTGGATCATTTTCAAGTGCTGCCATAATATCATTGAGATTTGCAATCATAGATTTCATTTCCGGAATAAATTCAATCAAACCTTCAGGAATAATTGCAATACCGAAATTTTTGCCTTTGTCAGCGCGTTTTACAATAATTTCTGTCATATAGTTAATAATGCTTTCCAAAGACATTTTCTTTTCTTCAACTTCTTCAGAAATCAAAGTAATGTTTGGCTGGGTTTGTAAAGCAGCTTCAAGCGCAACGTGGGATGCACTTCTGCCCATAATTTTTACAAAGTGCCAGTATTTTTTTGCTGAATTTGCATCACGCTGGATGTTTCCGATTAATTCAGCGTAGGTTTTAGTTGCTGTATCAAAGCCGAATGAAATTTCAATCTGGTCATTTTTCAGGTCGCCGTCAATTGTTTTAGGGCATCCGATAACCTGAATACCGGTGTTATTTTTAACAAACCATTCTGCAAGAAGTGCAGCGTTTGTATTTGAATCATCACCGCCGATAATTACAACTGCTGTGATGCCTAATTTTTTACAAACAGCAAGTGATTTTTGGAACTGGTCTTCTGTTTCAAGCTTAGTTCTGCCGGAACCTATAATGTCAAAGCCGCCTGTGTTTCTGTATTCATCCATAAATTCATCAGTGAATTCAATATATTTTCCGTCAATTATACCTGAAGGACCTCCGAGGAAGCCGTATAATTTATTAGATGAATTTGCTTGTTTCAAAGCATCATATAACCCTGCGATTACGTTGTGACCGCCAGGTGCCTGTCCGCCTGAAAGGATTACGCCTACATTTTTTTGTTCTGATGCTGTCATAGAAATTGAGTTTTTAAAAGTTACGACAGGTTTGCCATAAGTATTTTTGAATAATTCTTTAATCTGTTCCTGATCTCTTACTGATTGAGTCGCAGAACCTTCAACCAATTCCAGTGTATTAATGCCTTTTGCAAGACATTCAGGAAGTTTTGGCTGATACTTTAGTCTTTCGATTTGTAATGGTGAAAGTTTTTTCATATTTTCTCTTCCTTATCTTGAGTAATACTCCACGCCAACATTGTACTACAAACATGTTCTTTTAGTTATTTTCTATATTAATTTACGTCTTTTGCGATTTTTATTAAAAGATTTTTGTCTATATTAGTGCAACTATTTCTGAACCATTCTGCACCAAATTTGTCTACATCTCCAACTGCATATTCTATATACATAATATTAGGATTAATATTTTTAAATATTTGTTCCATCTCTTGTTCTACAAAGCTTAGGACAATAAACTCAACTGTTTTGCCTTTTCTAAATTTTGTTAGCGCGTTGTAAATTCTGTTTAAATATTCTTCCGAACAATTTCTATTAAAACAAGCCATTACATATTTTACTGTTTGGGCATTTTGGGAAATATTTTTAAAATTCTCTATACGTTTGTCATAGCGTATTTTTAATTCTTCTAAACTAAGTTTGCCGTCATGTACAAATTCCAAAGAATATTTTTTATTAACCCAGGTTTTATATATATCATTTTCTACCCAGGTAACATTGTCTGTTATGCCTTTAAAATCATTTTCTAATAATTCTGCAAGAGAAGCAATCGGGGTTATACATAAATCGAAAGGGAAACTAAGTTCTCCATATTTTTTCTTTGGTTTTAAACCATATCTGGTAAATACCATTCGGACAAAACAATTTGAGCCTAAACTAATATAACGGTTGACATTTTTATTACGAAGTATATGGGTAAATTTTGTACCAAAAATTTCAAAATCTATACGCCCTAAAGTTCGTTTGTATTTAAAAAATACCATTTTATCATACTCTTTATAAAGGAATTTACTATGTTGTTCTAGTATACTAATAAGAAATTCTATATATTAATTAGAAAAATGTCAATATAATTCAATATATTAATTTGTAAACATTTATTCATTTATCTATAGACTTAATATGAGTAGGAAAAATGTTTAAACAAAAATTTGCAGCTAATCTTAAAAATATAAGAAAATCAAGAAGATTAACTCAAGAACAGCTTGCAGAAGCTGTCGGAGTTGATTTTCGTTATATATCTTACATTGAAAATGCCAAGAGCTTTCCATCCTGTGATTTAATTGAAAGGCTGGCCAGTGCTTTAAATACAGATTATTCAGAGTTGTTCTGTTTTGATAATGAAGTTTCACGGGAAGAACTGGAAAATAACGTTATTAATATTATCCGTATCCTTGAAGATAAAAAACTAAAAATTTTATATAAATTTGCAAAAGGTATACTGGAGTAATTTAAGAAAAGTTATAATGTTTTAATTTTGCCATTTCAATGGTATAATTTTTGTGTAATCGGAGTTAAGAAATTTTTCCATGATGAGTCAAAATAAAAAAGTTTCTATAGCATTCTACTGGCATATGCACCAGCCTGTTTACCAGCTATCGCCCGAAGGTGATTATCTTATGCCATGGGTGAGGCTTCATGCTGTCAAAGATTACCTTGATATGGTTACTATCCTTGACAATTTTAAAAATATTAAGCTGAATTTTAATGTTGTGCCTGTGCTTTTGGATGCGTTTATTGACTACGGCGAAAAAGGTCTGCATGATTTGCATTCTCGGCTTACTGTTACTCCGGTGGAAAATTTAAACTCTGATGATAAAGAGTTTATTTTAAATAATTTTTTTGATTCAAATTACCAGACTATGATTTTTCCATATGAGGAGTACAACAGATTATTCCAGAAACGGCAGCAGATGGCTGAGGCTGATATTACTGCGTTTACGGAACAAGAATACTCCGATCTGATGGCTTTGTTTAACCTTGCATGGTTTGATCCGGTTTATAAGAATGAATATATTGAATTAAAAAAACTGTTTAAAAAAGGTAAAGGTTATACTTTTGAAGACAGATGCAAAATTATTGAAATTCAAAGGGATATTATCAGAAGAATTATCCCAGCGTATAGAAAATATGCAGCAGAGGGAAAAATTGAAATTACCACAAGCCCTTATTACCATCCTATACTTCCGATACTGCTTGATATTAAAAGTATAAAAGTTTCTAACACAGATGGGCTTCCTGCCAATTTAAAGATGCCGCTTGATGCAAAAATGCAGACAATAAACGCTCTGAACCGTATAGAAGAATTAACCGGCGTGCGTCCTCGCGGTATCTGGCCTTCTGAACATTGCGTCAGCCCGAAAGAATTGGATTTATTTAAAGAGTTGGGTATTGAATGGACTATTTCCGATGACGGTATTCTTGCAGATTCTATTAATTTTGAATTTGTACGCGATTTTAAAGGGTATCTGGAAGAACCTTATCATCTTTTGAAAACCTACGAATATAAAAACGGCTTAAAGATGGTTTTCAGAGATTCTCTTGTATCAAACTTGATAGGTTTTGAATATCCTAATTACGACTCAAAGCTTGCGGCAAATGATTTGTATGACCGTATAAAGGTTATGCAGAGCAAACTTTTGACATCGCCTGATGAAAATCACCTTCTTACAATTGCAATGGACGGAGAAAATTGCTGGGAAAATTATCCGCAGGATGGTATTACATTCCTGAAAACTTTATACGAGCTGATTGATGAGGATGACTCGCTGGAAACTGTTTTATTAAGTGATTACATTGAAAATGACAAAGCCATCAAACCTTTGAATAAAATTGTTTCTGGCTCATGGATTAACCGGAATTTTAAGCTCTGGATTGATGAACCGATGAAAAATCTTGCCTGGAATTATTTAAAACAGGTGCGGGATGATTTTTCGGATTATGTTAAGAAGAACCCTTACAATCCGAATATTGAGCTTGCAAGGAGAGAACTCTTTATCTGCGAGGGCAGCGACTGGTTCTGGTGGTATGGTGCTCCCAATGATTCCGGACGCGACAATATTTTCGATTATATTTTCAGAGAACATTTAAAAAATATTTATATTTATCTTGGTATTGAAACTCCTGATTATCTTGATATTCCGCTTTTGTCGGCAATTACCAAACCATCCCGCTACCCTAAGGGTGAAATAAATCCTTCACTGGATGGCATTGATAGACAAAATGATGATTCCTGGCTGAATGCAGGTTGTATCGGTATTCCGGATGGTCCTGTGATAAAGGAAAATAAATTCTTTGACAGAATCTGTTTTGGCTATGATAAAGATAATTTATATCTGCGCTTTTATATCAGTGAATTTATGCAGAGTAATCCGGAACTGCTTAAGAATACATACCAGATGTATGTTTATACTAGAAGTTCCAACCGTAAACATTCTCTTTCTCCGATAAGACTTATAAACAAGACCGAGAATATTCTGCCTGTATCAAAGGAGAAATTTCATAATGAGCTTCAGATTACCGTTGCTGACGGACGTCTGCGGTTAATAAGACTAATTAAAGCTATTCCTAACAATCTTTGGTCAGTACAGAATTCAAAAGAAATTCTTGCTGTCTTTGATAAAGTAATTGATTTAAGAGTACCTTTCAACTGTTTGGATATTGATGTCGGAGAAAGCCTTGAGTTTGTATTTGTTATAGCAGCAGGAGGGGTAAGTGACTTATTTATTCCAAACGAAATGCTCTTAAACATAAAGAGAGATTAAATTTTTACATGTTAAATATTGTAAAAAATATTCCGTTATTGTCTAAAGTTTTTCTTTTGATGACCGTTATATAATTCAAAGATAAGGAATATTAAAATGGTAGATTTTAATAGTGACATATCTAATCCCAAAGGTTTACCGCAGCTGGACAAAGACTACTGGCAGCCGCAGAAATCTGCTGAAAAACCGGAAAACCTTTTTGATAATCTTATAAAAACTAATTTTGATGTAGAAAGCCTGAAAAAGATTTCAGTTTTTTCTCCAAAACTTAAAGATTAGATTTCTTTTTCGTCAGAGATGTTGCTATAAAAGTAAGAACACCGGCGGCTGCTGCTGTTACAATTCCGTAAAGAGCACCTGTTTTTAATTTAGTGTTTCTTGCAGCTTTTTTAATAAACTCTATCTGTTCTTTTGGTAATTCATCACTAACTGATTTATATTTTTTTGCTGTTTTGTCGTAAACTTTATTAAAATAATCTTTCGCCAGTTCGTCATAATCCATTGTCGGACGGTTAGTTATTTGGTCTGACATTTCTTTTTCAACAGCATCTTTTATTTCCTTAACATTTTTGCTGCCGATAAAGTTCTCTACTGCCTCTTCAAGTGTCTGATTTTCCTGCGGAATTATTCCAATCTCATCTGAGTGCATTGTAATAAAATCTGTAATTTCTTCTTTTGCAAAAGCAGCTTTTTTAGAGGCTGTTTCAGCCGAATTTATACCCGCTGAGCTTGCTTGTGCAAGTTCTGCCGGGGTTAGTTCTTCGTCTGGTAAATTATCCAGGGCATCAAGAATTTCTCCGGTTTTTATAATATGCTTGTTATCTTCATTCTTAAGAGTGTAGGAGATTTCCTTTATAAAACTGTCAGACGGTTCACCGTTTTTAATAACCGATTTCAGATAACCTGCTGTACCTCCGGCAATGAACCCGCCGGCAATTGATGTCCGGACAAATTTGCCTTGCGAATTGTTATTTTCGATACGGTTTACAGCCATATAATTCTCCTTGTTTAAGGTTATTATATGTAAAAACCCTGATAAAATAAAATTGCCCGGTTATCTGAAATAAGTAATAAAAATTAATTATTTACCTGTAGAACCAAATCCGCCAGCCCCTCTGATGGTTTCTGTGAGTTCTGTAACGACTTCAATTTCAGCCTGTTCAACTTTTGCTATAATCATTTGAGCAATTCTTTCATCTGGCTGGATTGTGTAAGTTTCGTTCGAGAGGTTTACGACCGGAATACAGACTTCCCCGCGATAATCCTCATCAATAGTCCCAACACAATTGATTAGAGTTATACCATGCTTTATTGAAAGTCCTGAGCGGGGGCGCACCTGCGCCTCATACCCATGTTCAAGTTCTATTTTCAATCCGGTAGGTATCAATGCACGTTCAAGAGGCTTTAAGGTTACAGGTTCTGTAATTGCCGCACATAAATCCATTCCTGCCGCGCCCTCGGTTTTGTACTCGGGTGCAAAACGATTATGCGGAAGGCGTTCAATTTTTAATACTGTCATAAATTTTACTCCTTAGTATTTTTATATATTAGGGCTGCCAAATAAATCAGGCAGGAAGTCCGGAATATCTATTTCTTCAATATTGCGGCTTTTTGTTACCGTATCCGTTTTAGGACTTCTTTCAAATTTGTTTGAAAAAATTTTCTTTTCAAAATATTTGTTAAAGTCATCAATACTGTTCATTTTTGCCGGTTTAGATGTTTTTACGTTTTTAGCCCATTTTAATGTAGGCTGTCCAAATTCATTTAATATACTGAAACCTTTAAGCATGTTGTAATACTCCCTTTTTAATATCTTTTTCTACTTTAGATAAGATTTCATCAAGTTTTGACGCATCTTTTACTCCGCCTTGTGCAAAGTTTGGTCTGCCGCCTCCGTTAGCGCCTGTTGCTCTTGCAATTTCACCAACGATTTTACCGGCGTTTACGCCCTTTTTAACAAAATCATCAGATACTTTTACTGCAACAGTTCTTTCTGATGCAAGAACAATAATGCTTTCGCCGAGTTTCTGAGCCATAAACTCTATACCGGTTTTAATGGCGTTTCCATCTATGTTTTCAATTTTTGAAATAAATAGTTTTCCGCCGTCGATTTCTTCGGCTTTTGAAAGGAATGTCGCAAATTTTGCACGTGCATTTTCTTCCTTGGCGGAAGCCAGTTCTTTTTGAAGTTCTTTGTTTTCTTCCTGAAGTTTTTCAACACGTTCAACTATTTCGTTGTAGTGTGTTTTGAACATCAGGGAAAGCTTATCCATTTCTCTGACTTTTGCATTCATAAATTCAAATGCCGCACGAGAAACAGCCAGTTCAATACGTCTTGTTCCTGCTGCAATTGCACCTTCCGAAACTATTTTTACAAGTCTTAGGTCACGTGTATTTCTTGCGTGTGTACCTGCGCAGAATTCTTTTGATATGCAGGTTTCGTTGCCTATAGAAACTACCCTTACAACTTCGTCGTATTTTTCGCCGAATAATGCAGTTGCGCCGGTGAGTTTTGCCTGTTCAATACCCATAACATCAGTGTGAACATTCAAACCTTTTGCAACCCAGTTGTTAAGGATTTCTTCAACTTTGAAAATTTCATCCGGTGTCATTGCGCGTGAGAATGTGAAGTCAAAACGCATTCTGTCCGGTTCAACCTGAGAGCCTGCCTGATGAACTTCATCTCCGAGAACCTTAATCAATGCAGCCTGCAATAAGTGGGCTGATGTGTGGTGAAGTCTGATTTCTTCACGGCGCGGAAGATCTATTTTTGCCTTAACTGTTTCGCCGATTGTGATTTCTCCGTTGATGACTTCGGAGCGGTGTACGAAAAGATTATTAACTTTAAATGTTGTTAAAACTTCTGCCTTTAAATTTTCACTTTCTATAAATCCGCAGTCACCTATCTGTCCTCCGCATTCTGCATAAAACGGAGTTTTGTCGAGTACAATATCAACGTAACCGTCGCCTTCAATTGTAGCAAGAATTTTAGCGTTACATTCATTTTCTTCGTATCCGACGAATTCTGTTGAGCCAACTTCTTCTTCGAGTTTTGCGTATTTCATATCGCCGGTAACGCTAATTTTTGCGGTTGCAGCTTTTGCACGGTCTTTTTGTTCCTGCATGGCTTTTTTATAGCCGGCTTCGTCAACTTTTAAGCCTTGTTCTTCTGCGATTTCTTTTGTAAGTTCAAACGGAAATCCAAATGTATCATAAAGTTTGAATGCGCTTTCGCCGTCAATATCTTTTTTATTTTCGATAAATTCATCAAGCATTTTATAACCGCGGTCGAGAGTTTTAGCGAAGCGTTCTTCTTCTTTTTTAATTGTGTCTATAATTTTCTGTTTATTTTTAACTAAATCAGGATAAGCTTCCCCGTAGTTTTCGACTACTACGTCTACAAGTTTGTATAGGAATGGCAAATCCATACCAAGGATTTTTCCGTGGCGCAGCGCACGGCGTAAAATCATACGAAGTACATAGCTTCTACCTTCATTTCCCGGAATTACACCGTCAGATATTAAGAACGAAACGCATCTTGCGTGGTCTGTAATAATTCTTAGTGACACGTCAGTTTTTTCTGATTTTTTGTATGGAACTCCGCTCATCTCGGAAACTTTATCCAGAATAGGTTTTAAAAGGTCTGTTTCAAATGTTGAAGCAACGCCCTGGCAAACCATTGTAATACGTTCCAAACCCATTCCCGTATCAACGTTTTTGCTTTCTAGAGGAGACTGGTTGCCTTCTTCATCCTGATATAGTTCTGTGAAGACCAAATTCCAAATTTCTACCCATCTGTCGCATTCACAGGTATCAATTCCGCAATTCGGGTCATCGCATTTGTATTGTTCACCCAAGTCGTAATGAATTTCAGAACAAGGACCGCAGGAACCTGACGCTCCAGGAGGTCCCCAGAAGTTATCTTTTTTACCTTTTCTCTTAATTCTTTCAGCCGGAACACCTACGCTTCTCCATATTTCGTAAGCTTCATCGTCTGTTTCAAAAATTGTTATCCACAGGCGGTCTTTATCCAGTTTGAGAACTTCTGTAACAAATTCCCACGCCCATGGAATAATTTCTTTTTTATAATAATCACCGAAAGAGAAGTTGCCTAACATTTCAAAGAAAGTGTGGTGGCGCGGAGTGCGGCCTACATTTTCTATATCCGAATCTTTTCCGCCGGCTCTTGCGCATTTCTGGCAGGAAGTTGCACGTGCAGGGTCGTACGGGGATTTAACAATTCCCAAAAATATAGGCAAAAATTGAAGCATTCCTGCTGTTGTCAACAATACTGTCGGGTTATCAGGCACAAGGCTTGAGCTTTCAACAACAGTATGCTGGTGTTTATTTTTAAAATAATCTAAATATAACTTTCTTATTTCATTTCCGGTTAGCATAATTCTTTTTCCTCTTTCATTTAATATATCTGATAAAATAATATATTAAACAAAGATGTTATGCAAAGAAAATTTATTTAGGCAGATTGTTGAAATAATCCTTTTCGGTTAGAGCTTTTGCTGTGCAGCCAAGTCCGTTTTTAACTGAAGTACTGGTGTCAGAACAGTATTCATCTTCAGGAAATATAGAACCTTCCACGCCCATTGGAAGAAGTTTGCCTGTATTCTGATTAATTTCAAACATAAAGAAATCATGTCCAAATCTGTTAGGGCGTTTTTTCCAGCCGTTTACGTCAATACAGATAAAGAATTTTCCGGCTGTATCCTGACTGCTGTCACTCGTATCAAAGAAGATAAAACTCCCGTCTGTTATTGACATAATTCCATCATTGCAATATCCGCCTGCGTTAGCAGATTTCGCATTATAACTTTTGTAATTGTTCATTATGAAAGTTGTACCATCTGTTCCTGAGTAGTTTTTTAGTGGAAATATTGACAGCGGACAGTTTTTCTGACCATCAATGCAAATTGAGGACTGTTTATATTGCTTTTGCATATAGTTTATAAATTTTGTAAACTCGCCCTTCATATCGGATGTGGTTCCGATATTAAATCCGCTGCCTCCGTATTCTTGTAAGAAGATACTCTGTATTGCTTGTCCGAGTTGTGAATATGTCTTTTTAAAAGCGGTTTCAAGCTCTTTATTCTTTGTGTTATTAATAACTGTCGGTAGAGTCATTGCAGCAACCACACCGATAATACCTAAAGTAATCAGGACTTCGGCTAAGGTAAATCCTTGTCTATGAGAGGTATAGCCCCCCCCCCTCTGTATGAAATTCAGTGATGGCAACAGTTTTGAGCATGTTTATTAATCCTCCTTGTTTTAATCTGTCCTTCTTAATTTTAACATGTCGTGTCTGATTTTGCAAATAAATCGTCCATCATTTTTATGAAATTGTCTGCAAGGTCTTTATAACCAGGATTTATTCCCGTTTTCTCAGTTCGTGAGAGAAAATCTTTAGGGAAAACTCTGCTCCAGAATGGCAGTAAGGCTTCTGCTGTTGTTTTCATTTTGTATTTATCTTCCATTCCGTTCCAGAACCCCGGAATATTCGGTCTGAAATATAACCCCAGTGCATCCTGTAGAGTTGTTTGAACCTGTTTGACATTTTTGCGTGTATAATGCCATTTCATCAGTTCTTTCATTACCAAATCCCTGTCTTTGAGTTCTTCATTTGTCAAATGAAGTTCTTCTTGACAGAATTTTCTAAATAGCATCGGCGAATTGTCACCGTTGAGATTTTTCGGTTTGTTATCCAGCAAGAGGTCTACATATTCTCTTAGCGGCGGCAGGTCATGATTTCCTGTTAAAAGTGCAATATTTTTCTGGTCTGCAAGATTTTTAGGATTTGAAATATTTGTCTTGTCCTGAGGTCTGTTGATATTTTCACCTATTCCCATTGCGATAGGAATTCTCTGGCTTACAAAGTCTTCTGCAAAATCTTTTTTAAATTTCTTATAAGCTTCTGTTTCTGCTAGAGGGCCGAAATCTTCAAGTATATAACAGTCCGACGGGTTTAGCCCTTGTTCTCTTGCAACGCGCTTAAATAATTCAAACATATTTTCGCCGCGGGAATTTGTTTTCTTATCAATTCTTACAATCCATTCCGGTTTGAAGAAATCTTTTCCCATTCCGCCTTTTTCTTTTGATTCAAAAATCTCGCTGTCTTTGAGTATTCTGCCGTCAGAAGTTTCATATTTTGTTGGAATTTCTGCTCTATTTATGTAGCCGACAAAGTGGTCAAGTCTTAAATCGCCTTCTTTCAAAAGTTTTTTTAGTGAGTTTTCCTGATAAGTCCAAAATTCCGGAGAATCGTAATTATAAAGTGCATGATTCCAAACCTGCGTATAAGGGTATGCAGCTTCCGGCGGGCAGCCGCTTACTTTTGTCGGATTGTAGTTTTTATCAAGAAGGAAGATATTTTTATTTGCCCATGTATCAACCCCGTTCGGGTCTACTCCGATTGCCAAATCTAAGATCAGTCTTATGCCTTTTGATTTTAACTGATTATTGAATTCGTTAAACTGTTTGTCGTATAAAAATTGTTCAAACTTATATTGATTGAATTTAGCCAAATCGCTTTTATCTAATTCATCTTCAAATCTGCTGCCCCGGGTTTTTACCTTTTCCGGAAGTATTTGAAGTTCTTCCGGCCATTCTTTCCAGTTGGTTCCGTGTTTTTCAGATAATGCATCGTATGCGGCATAAGTATTTAGCCACAAATCATTGTTTTCTTTCTCGAATTTTTTGTATTCAACCTTTAGAGGATGATTAGACTCAAGTTTTTCAAATCTGGCGTATGCTTTCGTAAATCTTGGATCTTTCTGCCGTTTTAGCATATCCATTGTAAAAAGAGGCGCTGTTATATCATCAGGCAGTTCTGATTCTTTTAAAAGATTACCATATTTTGCTCTTGTAAGTTCATTGAGGTTTACAAGATACTTATTTTTACTAAATCTGCCGGATGCATTATACGGACATAAATCGTTTCCCAGTGCAAAAAGAGGGTTCATTATCCAGTGTGTCTGCTTTGCTTCTGCAAGAAAGTTTATGAATTTGTCTGTTTCCGGATCAAGGAACTGTCCGCAATATGAACGTGTTGCAGGTAGGCTTGTAATGTGGAACATCATTCCACGCTGTTTTACTTTTCCTTTTCCGTCAACACCGGTAAAAGATATGGTATTATAAAAATTTTTTCTGCCTTCAAATCTGTCATATTCCTGTGTTTGATTATAAATGTTATATTGAGGATTTAGTTTTACAGGATTAAAACGAGCTGCTAAATTTGTACAAACCCCTGAAATTTTCATTCATAAACTCCTTATGATTTTAAATTATGTCTATTATAAATAAAAAAGAAAAACTTTTGCTATTATATTACAATTTGTTGACTTTATCTAACTATTATTATAAAATTAACTTGTTATGGCTAAAGTTTCGATAATAATTCCGGTATACAATGTTGAGAAATATTTATCTAAATGTCTTGACAGTGTTATTTCTCAAACCTATAAAGATATTGAAATTATCTGTGTAAACGATGGTTCTACTGATAATTCACTTCAAATTCTGACCGAATATGCTAATAAAGATGACAGAATTAAAATTATAACAAAGCCGAACGGCGGTATTGGTTCTGCACGTCCTGTCGGTATAGCTGCTGCAGTTGGTGAATATTTGCTGTTTGTAGATTCTGATGACTGGATAGACGAGAAACTTGTTGAAAAAACTGTAGATAAGATTCGCGAAACTAATGTCGATGCTGTTATTTTCGGTGCATATTCTGTTAAGGGAAATAATATTTCTAAAGGAATGTACAGCGTAAACAGAATTCCCCAAAAATTTAAAGAAAGCATTTTAACTTTAAAGGACTACGAAGACAACCTTTTCCGTTTTCCACCAACTGCCTGGTGTAAGCTTTACCGTAAAAATTTTGTTGATGAAAATAACATAAAGTTTCAGGAAATTAAAGATGGTGAGGATCAGATTTTTTATTTGCACACTATGCTTGCAGCAAAAAGTGTGTATATTATAGATGAGGACTTATTCTATTACGTAAAAAACAGGGTCGGTGCTATAACAGCTGATAATACCAAAACATCTGTATCTCCTATTCTAAATTTTTATGCTGCAGAAAAACTTCTTAACAGAATTCGTCTTAGTAATAAATATATTAATCAGGTTACAGATAAGTATTTTTCAAAAGCGTTATCATGGTATGGCAAATGCAGTAAGGATTTTAAGCCGGAATATTTTACTAAGCTGATGGAATTAAAGGAATATATTGATGAAACATATTCTTCCGGCTGGTGGAAGTATTATAAATTAAATAGAAACGATAGTTATATAAGTATAAAGGCTAAAATTATTATAGCAAAAGCTAAATGGAAAATTAAGAAAGGGTTATAAATGGCTGGATCTCCAAAGGTATCTGTAATAGTACCTGTGTATAATGTAGAGAAGTATCTTGAAAACTGCTTGGAAACTCTAATTAGCCAGACACTTAAAGATATTGAGATAATCTGTATTAATGATGGTTCAAAAGACAGCTCGCCGGATATACTCAAGAAATATGCTCTCAATGATGAAAGAATAAAAATTATTGATAAACATAACGAAGGACTCTCAGCTGCCCGTAATGATGGTTTGAATGTAGCAACAGGTGAATACATTGGTTATGTCGATTCTGATGACTGGGTTGATTTAAATTTTTATGAAAAGCTTTATAATGCTGCAAAGAAACATAATGCAGAGGTTGCCTGTGGAAATATTATCAGATGTGGTAATAGAATTACAAAATATAAAGTTAAGTTTGAAAAAGAAGAATTAATTACAGATAATGTAGAAAAATTAAAGGTCACAAAAGTTCCTAAATATAATTATGTCTGGAATAAAATTTATAAACGTGAAAGTCTGATGAAATTGAACCTTCCGTTTCCTGAAGGCAGATTTTACGAGGATATTTGCTGGTCAATAAAAGTCTTATATTATTTGAAAGGGCTTGTAACTGTGCCTGACTGTGCATATTATTACAGACGCAATGAGTTTTCTATTGTATCTACAAAATCTCCAAAACATGTATCTGATGCAATGGAATCTGAAAAAGAAATGATAGAATTTGCGGAAGAAAAGCATTTGCCTGTACTTGAAGGATTAAAATTAGTGAAGCGTGAAAAATTCAAGTTTTGGGGAATAACAATATTAAAAACGTTTTATTATTATCCAAATACAAAGAAATATATGCTATTTGGAATAATTCCAATTATAAAAATAAAAAGTAAGAAATAAAAAAAACGACTTGCGTGAAAAAATGTTTATGCTAATATAAAAACTATGAGGAATGAATACAGATACCCCACAGAAACCAAACGTCTGGAAAATTCCTCTGGATCCAAGCCCTGGTAGCTCAGCTGGATAGAGCAACCGCCTTCTAAGCGGTAGGTCATGCGTTCGAATCGCATCCAGGGTATTTTTCTTTTTATAAGATATAATTGAATTTCAGCCACTTTATAGTAAGGCTGATTTTTTGTTTTTAAGAGATTTTTATCGCAAAGTTGCAAAAAGGTTACAGCGGATTTGCGGACAGACGGAATGAAATGAGTCCGGATAGCGAGCAAATTGAGCATACTATGCCGTAAGGCATAAATGCGAAACTTTGTAAGCGTGGAGCAAATTCAAGACAAAATAAAAAAACACCTGCTGACTAATTCAACAGGTATCATGATTGCTTTATATTTAAAATTTTAAGTTCCGTAGATTCTTATATGCTGCTCAACAGGTTGAAAACTGTCTGTAAGCCTATCAAGCAGGTTTATACACTGTTCATTAACTTCCGGCAAAAGATGTGTGTATAAATCCATTGTCATTTTAATAGAACTGTGTCCCAGCTGATGCTGAACATACTTCATAGGGACGCCGTTAGCAAGCAGTAAACTGGCATAAGTGTGTCTCAAGTCGTGAAATCTAATGCTGTCAATACCTGCTCTTTGAAGTGATGGTTTGAATCTTCTTTTAGCCATGTTATTGGCGTCCTGATATTCACCATCACCATTTGGGAAAACAAGATTATTTTCACCATTAGGACAAGCTAATCTCCACTCCTTCAATACTTTTACAAGTTCATGCGACATATCGACTTTTCTTGTTTTGCCGTTTTTAGGTGTTCCAATCCGTCCGTGAGTATAATTCTTATCAATAGTGATTTTGCGAGTAATCCAGTTTATTGAATCCCATGTTAGTGCAAATAATTCGCCCTGTCTCATGCCTGTAAATATAGCAGTAAATAATAGCGGGTAAAAATCAGGATAAACCGCTTTCGTTTTTGAAAGTAAAGTTTTAACTTCAATAGAAGCAAGAGCTCTAATTTTATCGTTTTTTGTTTCTTTCAATGTTTGTTTGCGAGCCGGATTTCTTGTAATTACGTTACTGTCAATCATGAATGTGTAAATTTCACTAATTAACTTTGTATACTTATTAACGGTTGAATGAGTTCTGCCCGTATCTACCATTTGTTTTACAAATTCTTTCACCATAAGAGGTGTAATTTCTGTTAATTTCATTTCACCGAAAAATGGGTAAATATGATTTTTTAAATAACCTTTGTAACCTTCTTCTGTCGAAGGTTTACAATGAATACTAACATGAAGTCTCATAAACATTTCGCCTGCTTCTTTAAAAGAAGTTTTAGAATCTGCAGGACATATACCTTTGTTTAATTCTTCAATAAGCTGTGCTTGTGCTTTTTCAGCTTCTGCTTTTGTCTTAAAACCTTTTTTAGTTTTTCTCTTGCCTTTCAAGTCTTTGTAATCAAATTCCCATTTGGCAGTTTTTGGATTTTTTCTTACTGAATCAATCATATTTCAAGTTCCTTTAATTTTAATTTAACGCGTTCTGCATGTTTTGTAAGCCCCTTTGCTAAATTTTGCTAACTTGAATTATTTCCCCAGAGGGAGCGAGCACCGCACCAACGAGGCGGCACGGTGCTCACGGTGCCGTGAAAACTAAGTTTGTTCAGTTGTAACGGTGTTTTTCTTAATGTAATTATTTAGCATTTCATCAGTAAATAGTACTCTAGAGCCAATTTTGACATACTCAATTTTTCGTTGATGAATCCACCTGTAAAGTGTACTTTCTGAGATATGCAACATAATAGCGGCTTCAAATACCGGATAAAGTTTATTCATCTTTACCCCCTTTGTCCATGTACGTTTCATAGGCCTGAGTTTGTTCTTCAACTGGTCTATTCATAAGCATTTCAACCGCTTCATTTGGAGATAACGGCTTAGAATCATCAATTCTAATGAAAGAGTAAAAATAATTGTTACCGTGTCCCTTTTGTCTGCGAATGATGATTTCTTTTGAAATGTTGCTTTGAATATTCATGAGATGAGTTGTCAAAGCTTTCGGATTAGAATATATGCTGTAGAAGAATTTATCAAGCTCCAATTCTTCTGCTTTGTGCTTGAATTCTTTATATAATTCCGGAGCTAAGAATTTTCTGTTTTCATTAGATTTATTGCTGACAATTTCCTTCAATAACGTATAAATGATGTCATCTTGAGTTGCAAATTCTTTCTGCTGTTGTGCAAGAGCAGAAAAAAGATTGTTTAGCGCCCTTTGTTCTATTTCGCTATCAACACTTTTAAGTGCAAAGTCAGCAAAATCAGCTATTCTAAAGACATGTTTAAAAGTCTTGTCATCATTCTTTTTTAGATTTTTTATTATTGTTTGGAGCCTTGATACAACATAACTCATAACTTCATCGCGCACTTTTAGTATTTCTTTATCAATATCTTTTTCAGCTATAAATTTATTCTCAAGACGGCCGAGAAATATGCAAACCAAACGGTCAGCAACATCATCTCTTGTAAATTGAGGTTTTCTTGATGTTAGAGCTACATAACATTTTGCCTCGTATTCAACCTGGCTATTTGTAGTGTAGTAATCTCTAACCATTATAACTTGACCGGTTGCAATTCTTGCTAATGAGTCATTTATTTGTGTAGTAGGTGAATCCATGTTATCTAATACAATTAAGTAATTGTTTGTAATAAGTGTAATAAGATTTTTGTAATCTGGTGTTGTAGAGGTAACATTGAATTTCTTACCCATTAAAAGTTCACCCATACGCTTTAAGATTGATGTTTTCCCGCTTCCTTTTTCGCCTATAGTTACAAGTAATGGTTTTGTTGGCATAATTGATTCAAAGAATAAGCAATAAAACCATATTTCTACGAGTTTACGCTGATTTATGTTTGGATTGTTATTATCTAAATTAAGGTCTTTGATAATGATATCAAGTAAACAATTTGTATTTTTCTTAAATTCAACAATTTTAAAAGGTTGATAATTACTCATTTCTTCAAACAAAATACCTTCGTCACCATTTTCAAGAGTTGTGATACTATCCTCTGTAATTTTAAATATGGATTTTGCCGTATTGTAGAGATATAATGCAAATTTTTTACTATCATAATAAGCGAACCTATGTATATCAACACTTATAGCGTTTTCTGTAGCATAAGCAATTAATTCATGATAAACATATTTGTACAAAGTTTCTGCTGCATTGATTCCCCATTTAGTCATAAGATTCATTAAACTTATTGAATCTTTTAATATGGGAATCATTTCTTTTTCATCATCAATAAATAGATAGTACTTATGATTTGAAGCATAAATTTTGCCGGTTTCTTCTATTGTTTTAATTACTAATTGAACAACTGTATCTTTCAATATTTGTCCCTTGTGTATCATCTGAAGGCTTCTAACCTTATCTTTAACTGTGTAGGCCTTTGCAACAAGTTCGCAATTTTTAGTACAAAGTGTGTCACCGATTGCAATATTTTCGTTATTGCCCTGTAAAATTGAACAACCCGCAATTTCATCACTTTTATATGTGCTTTTAACCGCACTGATTCTATCATTAATTTCTTCATCATGATTAAATTGTGCAATTAATTTAATCACACTTTGGGCTTCGGTTTCTGAGACTTTAGATACTTTTTTCAAAACGCCTGCGAGTCCCATTGTTAAGTAATGACGTTCGCCTTTTATCCAATGGAATAAGGTTTTTCTTATACATTCCGGATATTTATTAATCTTTTTAAGTATTGGTAAAATAGAATCATTTTGTCGCATTGCTTGGCGAATAGCTTCTAAAGGATTTTTAATAACCTTTATATTTTGCCCTTTAACAAAAATGTTTTTCTTTTGTACAAAGTAATTTTGATTAAGGTTATTTTCATCTTTAAACATTCCAAAGAATGGCAGAAATATGGCATTTCCTTTTTCGCCTTTTGGAAAAACTTCAATTTGACCGTTTACAATTTTGTACTCGGTTATGCTATTTATAACATCTTGAAGAATCTTTTGTATAAAAGTTCTTTCTTGGCATGATGAGAAAAGTACCCAAACATGAAAACCTTTTGACTTTGATGTTTCAATGATTGCTTTTAATCCATAGTCTTTAAGTAGTGCGTCTTGTAAACTTAAAGCTATCTTATATTTCTCACTATGTGAGATATCAGGGCAATCAATATCTATACAACCAAATGTAACGTTATCTTCTTGTCCCAATATTTCAGGTGATACACCAAGTCGTATTTGTCCCAATAAATGTTGTCTGATTAATTTACTAAAGTTTTCTTTAGTTATATTTTTAACTGTTGTAATTGTCCCGGCGTCTGGTTGTTTGGTAATAACTTTTGAAGCTACACTTAACACCAGGAGAAGTTTATTATATTCTTTCATTAGAATATTCTCCTTTTCTTAACTGTGTTCCAATAATAAAAGCGGTTATTTCGGTTAATAAAATTTTTAAAATATTTTTATTTATATTTATTTGTTTTACTTTTTTTATTCTTTTTTAATTTAAAAATAAAAACTTAATAACCGTATTAACCGAAATAACCGATAACTAGTGATTTTTGTTTAAATTCTTAGTTTTAGTAAAAACTTTTTTCTATAAATAAAAATTGCCATACCGTTCCTCCTTGTATGACAATTTTCTAATTTATTGGCTTTTTTAACGATATTCGTCCCAGTGACAATTTCGTGACAGATTACTTTCTTGTTGTGATAATAAATTCATCTTGTATAACATCTAAGTTTATACAATATCCGGCACGAATTTCTTTTTTTACAATATTTTTTTTGAAACCGGTTTCTTTAAAAGCCTTATTGATTCTTGCTGCAATTTGTCTTTCATTATCGGGCGCAGCTCCATTATCTCTATCAATAGTATCAAGTTGATGTGTTTTTGAGCAATCTTCTGCCATCATAAATAAAGCTGTAAAAAGACGAGGACTCAAATTGATTTTCTTGCCTTTAAATGTACATATATTTTTGTGATTTGTTATTTTCAAATATAAGCACTTTTTGAAAAAGTCTGTCGGGTCTTCATACAAATCTAATAAATCTCGCTGATAACTTACTTTTGCCATTTTATCTCCTTTCATCTTTGTTCTTGTTTTTGCATTGTAGCATTTTTTGCTAATTAGTTATGAGAACTTTTGTCTATACTTTTAAAAAATAAAAATATAGACATGCGTGTCTATATCCTCAAAAAATTAAAGTTATATACATCATGTCTACATTCAAATCCAGTAATAAATTTTTAATATATGCTAAAAATTTACGGTCTTTCTACTCATGTATAACAGAATCAAAGTTTTAGGAAGACGCCGAAACTAAAATGTGGGATTATTCTTTTAGTTTAAAAGCATAGTCTCCTTGAGATAGTGGTAATATGCCAAGTAATTCTATTGTTTTTCCTTTCATGTCAGTTATTTCAATAATTATAGCAAAGCAATTAGGCTCACCCTCTATTACTTCTCCATTCTTTATGTAATTATCTTTCTCAACTTCAACCTGTTTGACTTTTATACTCTTAACATGGATACCATTATAATATTCGTGGCTCATAAGCATTTCAATATTAGGATTAATTTGCAATGTTTCATGTATAACTGCGTCCTGCGCTTGCACTTTAGTATGTTGAAACAGGAAGATAATAAATATAAAAAAATAAAAATATTTTCTCATTTTTATCCACCTATTTCTTTACCAGGTAAAAAGCCACCTAGCCCATTAGGCACAAATCTTATTGTACGCGTTCTGATATCCTCTTCATCTTTTATAAGGTATTCGAAAACAAATTTTACATCTAAACTATTATCATAATATTTTTTAAATTTTATCTCTGCTAGCTTGATTTTGGATGTATCCATGGTTGACAGTATAATTTGAGGATGAAACAAATAATCAAACTTAGGACTTCTGAAATGTATAATAGATATAGAAATGAATATTGATAAGATTAAAAAAGATATACTTAATAAAATATTTTTATTCTTCATAAATTATTCCTCATTAATATTTTGTTCTATACCGCTCTTATAACCACCTAAATTGTCTGGTTCAAACCTTATCAAATGCAACTCAGGTTTATCATTCAATCTATTACCACCGTAATAACCAAATGCAAACACAACATCTAAAACATTATTATTAAATTTTTTCACCGTAATATCGGTAAGTGTTGTTGTAAAAGCTCCTTGAATATCCAATTCAATATTGGGCTGTAACGTTTATTCTACTTTTGGTATTTTATGGGCTGCAAATAATAGCAGTATTATGGTTATTATTGATAAAAATAAAAATATTAAATATTTTTTCATGTTATTCCTTATTCAATTTCTTTTCTAATTTCTTCATCTCTTTGGTTGTATTGTGCAAGAAATTTTTGTAATAAATATTATCTGCATAAATATTGTTAGCAAAGTATTGAGGATAATTAACTGTAATGTGTTCATACACATTAATCATTCTTTTGGTTGCTAATGGATAATAATGACACCATTCATAACGTGTCTGTCCTAATGTTTTACTGTAAATTGTTATCAACGCCAAAGGGTTATATCCGGCTTTAACCATATAATCAACGGCTTTT
>UMFV01020926.1_pt1 | contig 33849 bp, 54 predicted proteins | sample 1965101 | NCBI WGS metagenome assembly UMFV01 (sample SAMEA4836055, study PRJEB28245) | human gut metagenome | biome: gut microbiome; material: fecal sample | place: Denmark | collected 2008 | reverse complement strand
TTTGCAGATTATCTTTCCAGACCGAATGTAAGGCAGCCGATTCTGACACAATACTGTGACGGAAGACAGGTTCAGTGTCCGAACTGGATGACCAAATTGTCACAACCTATAAAGTAGCCGGAAAGCCCGTAAATACGTGGGTTTCCGGCATTATGAGTGGTATAAAAAGAAATGAATTTTCAGAGTATCGGATTCCCGATCGTAAACAATCTTATCTATAATCTGCTTTAAAGCTTCATTTTTCTGGACAAGAGAGTAAGAATCAGAAACTAGAATATCATGGACGGAGCTTACCCGATCCAGCATTTTAGGAGTAGGATCATCCGGAATCTTATCCGGCGTATTTTCTTCCAGCTCTGCAAGCTGCTGTTCCAGAGAGTTTCTTTCTTTGGCAATCAGAGTTTTATTTTCTTTATATTCTTCCAGTGTATCAATACCCTCTCTGTATGACGCACGTATCCTGTCCTCTTTACCTTTCAAACTGGCAAGGCGTTCACTTATAAGGGTACGCTCATTAGAAAGCTCCTGTGGGCGAATTTCGCGCATTTCATAAACAATCGAATTGGAACCAAGAGCTTCTTCTAATGCTTTCAGGACTTCCTTTTCAATCACCAGAGAGCTTACACCGTGTGGTTTATCACATTTTCCTTTGCTGTATCCGTAACAGGAGAAGTACGCATACTTTTCCCCATTGGTACGCTTCATGGTCGTAGCGGTCAGCGTGCGCCCGCATACCGGGCATTTCAGCAGTCCGGACAGCCAGTGCTTATATGTAGAAGAGGGGCGCTTTCCAACCGGTTTATAGATCTTTTTCAGGCGTTCCTGGGCGGCATCGAAGAGTTCTTTACTTATAATCGCCTCCTGCATTCCGTCAGCAATAATCCACTCGTCCTGGTCTTTGATCCGGTTGGTGGCGTTTTCCATCCGATTCCATCGGATCATACCGCAGTAGGATGGATTTTGAATAATATATTCGATACTGCGCCGTTCAAAAGCTTTCCCGTGGGACGTTTTCAGTCCGAGAGAGTTTAGGTGTCGGGCAATATCAAAGAAACTCATTTTCCCATTTACATATTTATCAAAGATCATACGGACAATTGCAGCTTCTTCCGGAATGATAACCGGAGGCTTGCCACGTTCTATAACTTTATAGCCAAGTGGCGGTCTTGCCTGGTATGCACCGCGGGTAGCGTTTTCTTTCATGCCACGAAATACCTCGCCGGATAAGCGAATGGAGTAGTATTCATCCATCCACTCTATGATACGTTCGATCAGAGAGCCGAACGGACCGTCTGCCAGTGGCTCGGAGATACTGATCACATCTACATTATGTTGCTTCTTTAAAAGAGATTTATACACAATGGACTCTTCCTGATTCCGGGCGAACCGACTGAATTTCCATACCAGGATGCAGTCAACCGGATGATCGGGACCTTTGGCCAGACCAATCATTTCCTGAAAACCGGGACGTTTATCTGCTTTTCTTCCGGAGATACCGAGATCTGTGAAGATCTTCAGGATTACAATATTATTCTTGGCTGCATAATCCCGGAGGAGATGCTCCTGGGAATCCGGAGAAATTTCTTCCTGATCGTGGGTGGATACACGGATATATCCGTATGCATATTTTAGGCTCATTGTATCAGCTCCTTTGTATTTTATGTAAAAAAGGGTACAAAAATAACAGCCTGAGAACTTTTGTTCTCTTGCGTGGCTGCTCCGGAGATGATACAATATTATTTGGAATTGGGTATCTCTTCGGAGAACTTAATAGAAACATATTGGTGTATGTTTCATCGCTCGACCGTTCCTGTTGGCGCAGGAGCGGTTTTTTATTTATTTCAGCAGATCGGCAATACGGATCTTTAAATCATTGTAGATTCCCACGCTGATTTCTTCGTCAAAAGAATATTGCGTAGAATCTTCTGGCTCACCAAAACAGTAGACTTGGACGATCCGTGTCATTGGATTGACAATCCAGTATTCGCGGACACCGGCTGTACGGTACTTAAATAATTTTGTAAGGTAATCCATGCGCTGGCTGCTTGGCGATACAATTTCAATGATGAAATCAGGAGCGCCGTTGCATCCTCTGTCGTTCATTTTGTTTGGATCACATATTATGGAGATATCCGGCTCAACATAATTATAATTATCCTGATTAAGAAAAACAGCAAATGGAGCAGGATAAACCTCACAGGAACCACTATTTGATTTAATGTAGTTTCTGATGGTTGCAGATAATTCCATTACAAGTTTCTGATGCAATGGACTTGGTGGAGCCATATTGTAGATCTGACCATCAATCAGCTCGGCGCGTTGTCCATCTGGGAGAAGATAGATATCTTCAACTGTGTAGGTGTTTGGTTTTGGTAATGGCATGTGATCACGTCCTTTCTGAAAAAAGAAATATAAAAATATTATTGCCTATTGAAACAAGGATGTTTTTTGCTATACAAAGTAAATTGCGCATGCATTGAAACAGCAAAAAAATATTGGTATAATGAAAATGGCTTAAACATAACGTCTTATAGCCGATACGATGGAGGCAGTGTTCCAACGCAAAATTTCAGTTGCGTTCTGCTGAACATAGAGAGGAATCCGTTCTTGACCGTAAGGAACAATTCCTAAAATAGGCATTCCCATTCTTTTGGATTCGTCTATTTCATATTTCATCCAATCACTATAAGCAGCATACATTCCAGATATAACTAAAGTAATTTGGGCTGGACGAATCTTATCGGTTATTTTATTTGCAATATCTGTAGATGTGTAAGGTGTACCAGAAGGAAAAAGAGGTTTTTCTCTAGGTGCAGAATAATTATGGTATGAAAAATATGATGCATTATCGAGAAGATTTACTAAACGAATGTAGTCTGGTCCATATTTCCATGCGTGGCTAATAAATAAACGATAGTTATATAAGTTTGGCATAATTAACTCCTTTCTGAAACGAGGTGAATAGTTTGAAATTTAGAAAAAAACCAATAGTAATTGAAGCATATCAAACTGACGAAGAGATGATCATTCAAACACTTGAAGGCCCTTTGAGAGCCGCTCCAGGCGATTGGATTATCACTGGCATTAGAGGAGAACAGTATCCTTGTAAGCCAGATGTTTTTGAAAAAACATATGAGCCAGTTAATTAGAAGATTTCTTTGAAGAATCAGATGCAGCATTCGCTTTCCATTGGTTATTCTCGGAAGAAATAATATCTTCGATGTTTTTTATAAAAATATTCTCTATAGTAGCATCGCCAGTGGTGTAAGGTGGCGACTGGGTTAAGTATAGATGTTTATGGTATTTCAATAATTCGCTAGTTGTGCGATATTGAATCCAATTTTCATGCCATTTGTATAGTTTGGATAATGACTCGATAATGGCTATTATAGCTCCAAACACACCAATTATTATAGAAATATAAATCCGATTTGATGTATATCCTGAAAGAAGAGGAATACTAGAAGCAAGGACTATTTCTATAATTTGAGAACGTTTGTACATTTTTTGAGCGTGAGAGGATTTTTCACTATACCATTTTATCTGTGCATCCAGTCGTTGATCTATGTATTCATCAATATTCAAGTTGAACCTCCTCATATAAAGTGTTTCTATATAATCGCATATGCGGTTATACCAATTTCATCACAGACAACTGTGGTATAAAATACACCACATAATTATCCACCTGTTTACAGATTCCGTATTTATTCCGGTAACACTCAATACATTCTTCCAGAAATTCTTCTGTCACTTCCAGGTATTCTGCAATCTCAAACCGGTTCTGGCAGCCATGCTCAAAGGCTCGTACCAGTCTGATCAGACCGATCTGCTTATTGTATGCCCAGAGCCTTGCCTGGCGTTCCTGTTTTCGGTTGGCAGCAGATGTCATATCGATGATATTTCCAACAGATGTTTCGTGGTGTCCGAGTTCTTCAGCTAAAGCACAGGTCTTTTCCGGAATGGTCATGTCTTCTCGGATGGCAATAACACCATCACAATACAGTCCTTTTATGTTATTGCTTTCAAAACGGTAATTTAAAACATCGACATCATCTTGATAAGCTACATCTTCTAATTTTTCAAATTTATTCACGTTAGCACCTCAATGTTTCCAATGCCATTATTATTTTCTTCTATTTCTCACAAAATCAGCAAAGTTACGGATTTCTTCCATTTCTGATTCTGTATATTCTTCCCCGTCAAAGTGGGCGGCGAGAGTGGTTGGTTCAGACGGAGTAGTTATTCCGTACATATCGTTTACAGTAATGCCGAATATTTGGCATACCCTAAATAGCGTATCAATATCTATGGAGTTAACACCGTTTTCCCAAGCGGAGATAGCGTTATGTTTGACTCCTAATTTCTCAGCGAGTTCTTTTTGAGTAATTTTGTTTCTCTTTCTATAATAAAGCAAATTCTTAGCAATTGTATCTTTTACATTTTCACTCATTTCTTATCCTCCTTTTAATAGGATAGTATCATATTCCTTTCATGAATACAAGAAAAAAACTTCACAAATCATGAAAAAGTTATTGACATTTCGTGATACATGACATACTATAATAATAACTTCACGAAATATGAAGCTAAATGCGGACTGCATTGGAGTAAGGTTGACAGTTACTGGAACACTAAAGTTCCTTTTCAAGGTGGAATGCTAACGGAGTTTCTCCGAAACAACCAGTATAAGACAGAGCGACTATCTTATAACCAAGTTTTATCCACTTATTGGCTAATGTTTTGGAATAAATGATTCGTTTTATAATACCACCTCCTTCCATAGAGGCGATTTGCAGTCCGCATCAATATTATAGCAGAAGGGAGTGAAAAAAATGGTAGGACTCAAGATAAAAGAATATTTAGATGCAAAAGGCATCAAATACTCTTATCTGGCAGAGAAGACTGGAATGCCAATGAATATTCTTAGTCCAACATTGAATGGAAAAAGAAAATTGAGTGCAGAGGAATATTTCATTATTTGTGAAGCTCTTGGAGTGTCTGCTGAGATATTTTCTCCAGATGGCGAAGAAAGAGGCGATTAGATGGAACAGATGAAAAAAGAAATAGAAAGCCTTAAGAAAAAGACTTTCTATTTGCAACTTCTTATAACGGTGACGCTGATTAACGTGATTTTTTTCTCTATTACACAAACAAGACAGTATTGTTCGGTTATGAGTTATTACAGACAAACTATCGAGCTGAATCAGGATTTGAATCAAATTCTTCAGGACACAAATCAATTGGAGGAAGAGATTCTTTCCAAGATTCGATAGATTCTGATTGCGAAGACTGTGAAGAATCTAAAGATTGAAAAAGGTTATAGCATTGTTTGTAAAGTTCGTTTCTTTCACGAATAAGATTATTTCGCTCTTGTTCAATTTCAAGGCGTTGTTGTTCGAGCTTTGTTTCAGCGGCAGATTGGTGGAGACTGATAATAGTATCAGTTAAATGAAAAAATAAGGGAAGAAGAATGCTCCCGATAATAGCAATAAGCATATTTGTTGACATTCGGATGCGTTTATTTCCAATAGGAACTGCAATGGTTTCAGGAACAGTGAGTTCTTTTATTTCAGGTTTGTTCAATGTTACAAAGTCTTCTGAAGCAGAAAAGCAAGCGTCAGAAGACTTTGCAAAATCAAAAAGAGCGCTTGAAATAACAGAAGCTAAAGATTGAGAAGATGTTGAACCAATGGACGAAATCAGTGAGTCTAATGCTTTTTGAAGCTCAGGGGTGAATGTAATATCAGAAGCCAACTGTGATATAGAAGATAAAGAGGACTGAAAAATGTCCAATGAATTTTTCAGAGAATTTGCGCCGAGGCTTTGTAATTGGGTAGCGGCAAATTCGGATACTAATTTGGATAATGCAGAATCTAAACCAGATAACTTCAGGTAAGAATCGGCTAGAGAAGTATTGTTCATGATAAAACCTTCTTTCGTAATTTATGAAAGAATTTTATCATATCGGGAAATAAAGTTCAATATTTGCAACAGATGAAGAGGGAGAGAGGTGATATGAGATGAAAAGAATTTGTCCAATATGTTTCACAGAGCTTCCAGAAGAAGCTAATTATTGTCCGATATGTGGGAAGTGTATGAGGGAAGTTGAAGAATATGCAATTCAATACACCGGTGCCGCACCACAAACGAAGGAGGTTAGTATAAAAGATTGTGCTGTTTCCATCGGAGATTTCAAGGAGAAGAGGTGATGAGATGGCTGAAAAAATATCGATCGTAGCAGTATCGATAGCCGCATTTTTAACGGCTATCAATCAGATATCCATAATTATTACAGCAAAGCAATTATGGATGCAACAGCAGCAATTGCAGCAACAATTAGAGAGGCTACAGAAAGAACGGTCTGAATTATAAAACGTTTAGATTCTATAGCGGATTCTTTTTTGGAATCTTCCTGCATCTTTAAAAGTGTATCATGAGTTTCTTTTAAAAGAGCATCACGTTCACTTTGTTTGTTGATTTCATCAACCATCATTTGTGCGTGCCAGTTGGAATTCATGTGTATATCTCCTTCCATAAATATTTGGCATGGCGGTGCCTGTATTCAAAAGTATAGATGAGATTCAGGAAAGATTCAATAAGGGAGGTGGTATGCTCGATGGAAAAAGAAGAAATGGACAAGATATACGTCCGTAAAATCGAGGGTCGTAATTTTTTAGGGGTACCGGGGAAAGAAGCGGAAATTGATGATTACAAGGTTACAAATTATGGTGATGGTAATACAGAGATAACCATAAAAATCAAAGGGACTTCTTCCATATTTGCGGTGATAGATGCTTAAGAAGAGGTGGAAATAAGTAGGACAAATCAACAAGTACAACCAGCGTCGCATAGTTTAAAGAGAGGTGGTGGATTTGCAACATATTTTTATTGCAGAAATTGATGGAAAAGAAATTGACATGGCAGCCATGATGCCGGAGGAAAAGCAAAAGGCAGTCATGGAAATGACCAGAAAGTTTGTAGAGCATTTTGGGTACCAGCAGGAGAAAACCGCGTAAGCGGTACCAGTTGGACAAGCAAAGGAGGGATAAGAGATGTTTTACAAGATTGCAAAGATATTAAGCAAAACAGCGATTGTATTTGGATTTATGTGCATGGTTGGTGGGTGCTCGGAAAAGAGTCAGGAATTGTTTTACTTGTATGAGGCACTGGGAATCGTTACATTCGCCGCCGGAGCATTTGCACTGGAATATTTCCGGATACGGGAATGGCAGTACCGGAAAAGGAAAATAAAGGAGGCGAGGGAACGTGCCAGAAGAGAGGCAGCGTAAGAGCATGAGAACGTCAGAGCTTGATAAGATGATCAATAAACTTCAATCACTGGATCGGGTTGACGGTACATCCGAGTATTACAAGAATAATGCGATCGCATACTTGTCGGATCTGGCAAATTATCTGGATAGGATAGGCGTAAGGACAATAAAAATGCGCCCGGAAGCGGCAACTTCCAGTGGCGCACATAACAAAAAACTCAACTAAATTATAGGAAAATCGGAGGAGAAAGTCAAGTGAACGATGAAGCAATACATATTCCGGCAAGGAAAAAACAGCAGACAGGTGCGCAGATGGTCGTTAAGGTAACACCGGAAGCTTATAACGCACTGGTGGAAATTTACAATGAATCAACTTTATCACTCAAACAGATTGCAAGCCTTCTGATCGTGAAGGCTGCAGAGAGAGTGGTTTATGACAAAGAATAATCGGAGGAAATGCCATGGAAGAAAGAAACAACAATGAGGAAACAGTCAAGATTCCTGTGTCGGAATACAAAAAGTTCTTAAAAGCGCAGACAAGACTTGAATTTTTAAAAGATTATACATCGAGAAGCAACTACAGCGTATCAAGAGAAGATATCGCAGCAATCATAGGATTTGAATTGGATACGGAGGAAGAATAATGAACGAGGCAAGAATAAAGGAGCTTTTGAAAAATACTGGGAGAGAGGGCATTGATGATCTGATCAGTTACATGGAAGAAAATGATTTTTTCACATCACCATGCAGTACAAGATATCATCTGGCAGAGGAAGGAGGACTCGCAACTCATAGTCTTAATGTATATGAAAATATTCTGAGGATAGCGAGTGGGTTAGGAGTGATAAATGAAGATCGGATGAATTCTTTTATTATCGTAGCATTACTTCATGATCTTGGAAAGATGGGACAGTTTGGAAAGCCGAATTATGTTCCGAACATGCTGAAGGGAAGAGCGACAAAAGCAAATCCGGATCCAGAACCGAAGCAGAGTGAAGCGCAGCCGTATAAATCCAATCCGGATCTCAGATATGTTGATCATGAGGTTAGATCTGTGGCTATTGCATCAAGATTTATTGAACTGACAGAGGAAGAACAACTTGCAATCCTCTGGCATAACGGATTATATGGACCGTTTAAATATGAGATCCAGGGAAAGGAGACACCACTGTATATGCTTTTACATTTTGCGGATTTATGGGCAAGCAGAGTAACAGAAGATGGAAGCAATGGAGCTGAATGATATTGCGGAAATGCTCTGTAGGAATTTGATATCAGAAGGATTTATCATTCAGAGATATGATGCGTATTCTTCCAACAGTATCTATCTGAAGCTGGACTACGGTGCGTGCAATTCCATTCGGATCAGCGATCATCCAGGAAAGAAATATTTGAAATATCGATACAATATAGGACCGTATGTTAAAGAATTTCAGGAAGTGAAAGATAAATTTCCAAGGATTTATTACAGAGAAACGAAAAGTCAAAGTCTTCTGAAACGTATCATCAGAGATAAGAGTGGAAAGTTTCAGTATTACGGAAAAGAAAAATATAAGAAGTTTATGGAAGAAAACAGGATAAAAAATATGAATTCAAAAGGATTCTGGAGTCAGGCGGAGTTAGTTGATCCAGAACTCTATAAGGAGGAAAAGCGAATGTCAAAGGTTATTTGTATTGCCGGAGAATCCGGATCAGGGAAAACAACATCCATGAGAAATTTAGATCCAAAGTCAACATATTACATTGATGCTGACAAGAAAGGCCTTTCATGGAAAGGATGGAGAAAACAGTACAACAAAGAAAATAAGAACTATCTGGCGTGTGATGATGCCAATGTGGTTCGTCAGTATATCAAGCGTATTGCTGAAGCATGCCCTAGTGTGAAAGTAATCGTAGTGGATACGATCAATGGCTTGATGGTAGCAGATGAAATGCGCCGGAGCAAGGAAAAAGGATACGACAAATGGGTAGATCTTGCAGCCTGTGTCTGGGATCTGGTGTGTGAAGCCTATACATACAGGGAAGACCTGACGATCATTTTCACAGCCCATACACAGACGGATCATGATGAAGCCGGCTATATGTTTACCAGAATCAAGACTTCCGGAAAGAAGTTGGACAAGATTTGCCTGGAAAGCAAATTTACCACGGTGCTTTTGAGTAAGTGTGTAGACGGAGCCTACAAATTTGAAACCCAGGCAAACAACAGCACAGCGAAATCACCGATGGGTGCATTTGATCAGATGGAGATTGACAACGATATTGTAGAAGTAATGAAAGCATTGGAGGACTATTAAGATGAAAAAACCAAACAATTACGAAGAAACACAGGTTCAGGGAGAATTTACTCCTGTAGAACTTGGAGGACACAAACTGGTAATCAAACAGGTGGAAGAACGGATGTCAAGGACAAATAAACCAATGATCGTTGTGTTTTTTGATTTTGCACCGGGAGATAAGCAGGCTGGATATTTTGCGGAATCATTTAAAAATGATATCCGTCCAGAAAAGAAATGGCCGAATCAGGCAACGCAGTATATTTTGACAGAGGATAACGAAAGAAACTGCAGTAGATCCTTTAAGACATTCCTGACCTGCGTAGAACATTCCAATCAGGGATTTACAACACAGTGGGGAGATAACTTTGGCAAGCAGTTTAAGAATAAGCTGGTTGGTGGAGTATTTGGAATACAGATGGATTACTACGAGGGAAGAGAGCTTGAAAAGCGTGTTCTGAGATGGTTTGTATCGCAGGACAAAGTAGAAGAGGCTGCAGTTCCGATGGAGACAGAAACACAGGCATATAAGAATCACATCAATGGATATCCATCTGGATCCACACCGGCAGGAGATGGATTTATGAATATTCCGGATGGAATTGACGAAGAATTACCATTTAATTAGGAGTTGGTACAAGTGGATATACAAATTGATACAAGAGAAAAGCAGCGGGCAATTCGGAAGATCATCAAGACATTTGACGAGAATGGAGTGAAACATTTTTCGAGCAAGCTTCTGGTCGGGGATTATATGAGTCTGGATAATCCCCGGCTCATTATTGATCGGAAGCAGAATCTGCAGGAGTTATGCGGAAATGTCTGCCAGCAACATGAGCGGTTTAAGAAAGAGCTGCTTAAAGCGATTGATGCAGGCATGCAGCTTGTGATCCTGGTGGAACATGGGCCAGATGTGAAAAATCTGGAAGATGTGTGGTTCTGGCAGAATCCAAGGAAACATGAAGTCCGGTGGAGAATGGTAAACGGAAAACGTGAAAAGTATGTGGTATCAGCTAAAGCAGTTGATGGAAAACAACTATATAAATCAATGTGTACCATCCGGGATCGGTACAATGTCCGGTTTGAATTCTGTGAGAAGAAAGACACAGGCAAGGAGATTATGCGTATTTTGTCTGAATACGGTGATGCAAAATGACGCGCGAGGAAATCAAGCAGGCATACTCTATGAAGGATATTCTGGTCAAATGTGGGCTTCCTGAGCCGAACAGAGCGGGGTTTATCAAGTGTCCATTTCACAAAGGTGATCACGAAGCCTCAATGAAAATCTACGATAAGGACTTTCATTGTTTTGGTTGTGGAGCAAATGGAGATATCTTTACTTTTACAGAAAAGTTTTATGGAATTTCTTTCAAAGACGCTTTTTTGATGCTTGGTGGAGAATATGAAAAGAATCCATCTTTTCGGTCTTCCCTAGCGATATATCGGGCAAAAAAAGAAAAATTGATGAGAGAAAAGCAGGAAGCAAAAATACGAGACAAGTGCAGATTGAATAATGAGCTGATCTCAGTATACCGGGAATTCCTACACAGGGCAGAGCCCTTATCAGATGCTTGGTGTGATTGTTATAATGCACTGCAACTTGTATTATACCATGCAGAACTATTAGAAGAGAGAAGGTGATCACATGGAGCCTTTAGCAAGGTTGGACAGCAAAAGTATATTAAGCGAGGAAATCTTTCTGGAAATATTTGATCAGGAAGATGAGATTACAAAGGCCCGGATGATCCTTTCTCTTACAGATCGTGCTGGAGAGCTTGGCGTAAAAAAGAAGTTTGAAGAGCTTCTGAAAGCCTATAAAAGGGTGGACAAAGAAGCGAAACAAAGAGAGCGCAAGAAGCCAATCACAATGCTGGATAAGTGGACAAACTTTGAAGGACCATACAATAACATGTTCTGCGGAGCATGGATTGCCGGTGAAGATGGCGTATATGCACAGAATGACAGCCAGGTGGATGCGGTCGCCTGTTATCATCCCATTCTTCCGGTAGAACGAATGAAGAATCTGGAAACAGGCGAAGAACAGATTAAGATTGCATACAAGCGAAATGGACGATGGGATGAGATCATTGTTCCGAAAACAATGGTGACGTCTGCCAGTAAGATTGTGGCGCTTTCTGGACGTGGAATTTCTGTTACATCAGAAAACGCGAAGCTACTGGTCCGGTTTCTGTCAGATGTTGAAAATATGAATGATAGCCATATTAAAGTGCAGTATTCCACCAGTAAGCTCGGATGGATTAAGGATCAGTTTATTCCCTATGATACAGAGATTGTATTTGATGGTGATCAACGATTCCGGCAGGCTTATGAAAGTGTTTCGGAACGTGGCAACTGGAAAATCTGGCAGAGTCATATGCTGAAGCTTCGAAAGACAAAGCGCCTGGAGATTAAGTTTATGATGGCTGCATCATTTGCAAGTGTTCTGGTTAGTCTCTTGGGTGGACTTCCGTTTATCGTAGATCTCTGGGGCGAAACAGAAGGTGGTAAAACAGTATCTCTGATGGTTGCAACATCCATCTGGGCGAATCCAGATGAATCAGCATATATCGGGGATTTTAAGACGACAGAAGTAGCACTGGAAGCAAAAGCAGACATGCTGAATCATTTGCCAATGGTTTTGGATGATACAAGCAAGACGAGCAGCCGTATCCGGGATAACTTTGAGGGAATGGTTTATGATATGTGCTCTGGAAAGGGAAAAAGCAGATCTAACAAAGAGCTTGGAATCAGCAGAGAGAATCGATGGAAGAACTGCATTCTGACAAATGGGGAGCGTCCTTTGAATTCCTATGTGTCTCAGGGTGGAGCTATTAACCGTATTCTGGAAGTGGAATGCAAGGACAATGTGTATGAAGATCCGCAAGAGACTGCAGAGATTGTGAAGAAAAATTATGGTCTGGCCGGGAAAAGGTACATAGAGGTTCTAAAAGGGATTGGCAAGGAAAAACTGCATCAGATGCAGAAAGAGTTCATGCAGGAACTGAAAGATGATGAAGCCATGCAGAAACAAAGCCTGTCACTGTCGATTTTATTGGTTGCAGATAAAGTCGCGACAGATTATCTGTTCCGGGATGGAGAATATATTACGATTGAGCAGGCGAAAACTGTTCTAATCAACAGGAATGATCTGAGTGACAATGAGCGCTGCTATCGATATCTGCAGGACAAGATCGCCATGAACAATCAGCGCTTTGATATGGACACGAAAGTGGAAAAATGGGGAACGCTTGAAAAGGGAGTTGCTATCATCTATAACCAGGCGTTCAAGGAATTATGCAAGAGTGGAGGATTTTCTGACAAGGCTTTTTTGTCCTGGGCAGATCGCAAAGGTCTGATCGAGACGCAGGGCGGACGTATGACAAAGGTGAAAAAGGTAGATGGTAATCCAATCAGGTGTGTATTCCTGCGGCTGAACGATAACATCGATAAGGATGGGTTTGAACCGGTGGAAACAATGGATAAATATGAGCAGGAAGAGCTGCCATTTAAGTAAAAGTTACCCGTTACCCAAGTTACCGGGCAAAATTCACCCTTATAGAGAAGGAAAAAATATGTGAAAGTGAGAAAAATATTTTCTCCTATACGGGAAAACGTGTGGTAACTCGGTAACTTCACTCCGAAAAATGCTTGAAACGCAGTATTTTCAATGGGTTCAGCGGTTTCCTGAAGACGGTAACAGGATAAAGAAAATGGTAACATGCGGTAACAAGGAGGATATATGGAGGAACGAATCAAGGCAATTTACAATGATTGCTGGGGAATTTATAAAAAATATCTATCAAATCATAATATGGCATTATGGAATCAGAACATGGAAGCCATGATGAAGAAATATGACAACCGACCAGATATCTGCGGTTTACTGATTTGGTTCGGTGGTAGGGTGCAGACGCTGCATGATGAATGGAGGATAGCACATGAGTAGAAATGTGATTCGTAGTATCAGAAAAGGATCCGTACAGTGGAACGAAGAAGATCGGCTCAAGGTGGCAACGCTGTTATTAAAGGCGGGATACTCAGTCAGGATTAGAAGAATTGTAACAGATACGGGAAGTAAGCCTTCGAGCAGAGGAAAGACGGAATATGTAATAGAATACTGGGAGGAAAAAGAATCATACTGATAGAAAAGAATCTAAAAGAGGCATTTGCAGACTACATAAAAGGTAAATTTGAATATCGAAGATAGTCGAAAATGATCGAAACAGTACGTTGACAATTGAATAGTGATGGTTGGAATGGTATAATTTCTGTATCAAGTCAAGTGCGAGGAGGAAATTATATGACTGTAGAGGAAAGATTAGATTTTATTGAGTTTAGAATGGATTTACTCAGAGAGGGAACAGAATTTACAAAGTTTATTTATGATTGCAATGTTACGAAAAGCCAATTAGATGAGCTATATGATATTTTAGATGATATACAAGGTAAAATTGATAATGGCTTAGATGTTTCAAGCTCTGAATATGAATCACGGGTTTTAGATGTTGTGAATCATCGTGAATTGGATTATCATTTTTGCGAATCGTTTGTTAGACTATTATGGGAAGATAGCAGATATGAGGATGTATTTCCAGCATTGTATAAAGACTCAAACAAGTTTAGTCATCTGTTTAAATAATTCATCTACCAACCATCAATATTCGGTGGTTGGTATTTTTATGCCTAAAAACAGGCAGAAAGGTTGAATAAATGAGTTGGGCAGATAAGCAGCTAAAGAAACATAAGCTTCGAAAGCAGATCAAAGAGATCATGGATAGTCCGGAGTTTCAAAAGGAACGCCAGAAGGAATTGGATAAACACACAGCAGAGGCAATGAACTGTTTTCTGCTGATCAGCGTAGATTACCTGTACCGGAACTATCATTGCAAGAGAAAGGGAGTTTTGAAATATCTGGAATTTGTTTTACACCAGATGCATTTCGCACAGAAGGACGAGGAATACTTTCAGTTGATGAATGAGGAGCTGGAGAAAGAAGTCGGCGTGAATGTGCTGGGGACGTTGAAAGGAGAGAAAAATGAGAATAGTTAGTCAATGTGGCCAGGCGGATTTCCCTTATGAAAGAACATACATCTTATCAGATAGAGAAAATGTAAAGGCAGTATGTGACGGAAAATCATACGTGATTGGAAGGTATTCTACACACGAAAAAGCTATTAAGGCTATGGAGATGTGTAGAAAACAGTATATGGACGGTGAATACAATCGAAATTCACTATCTGGAGTTGCTGAGAGCATTGGACGGTTAAGTGAGGGACTTGCTTCGGTTTTTAAAGAGGGCGTTTGTCAAACATTTGTTTTTAAATTTCCGGCAGATGAAGAGGTGCAAGAGTATGGAAAATAAGAAATTAAAAGAATATCTGGATGAATTCAAGGATGATGCAGCACTCCACGTTATTGTCGCAAATCCACAGGACAGAAAAATATATGTACCGTATGAGTTAAATATGATCTGTGATAAGGGACAGAAAGATCCGGTGTTATGTATTGAAGTTGGGCAACCTCAGGATATGGATGCAGAATTGGTAGAAGCAGCTATGGAAGATGAGAGGGCGGCACAGCCGGAACTTCCAAAACTCAAAAACAATGAGGAGAGAAAAGAGTTTCTGGCGAAATACCGGGAGTGGCCGGTATGGTTTGAAGTTCCGCAGGCAGAGGAAACTTATTATAGATATATTCTTCCAGATGGATCAGCAATCGTTATCTGCGAGTATAAGCATTATAAATATGTTCCGGGAGAACCAGAAGGAACGCTGACTGTAGAGTATCTGCTTGAACCGGGATATAAGCATCTGCATAATTGCAAAATAAACCAGACTGCGTTGATCAGAAAGTTGATGGAGGTGCAAAGAAATGGGCAATAGATGGATTCCGACAGCAGACCGACTTCCGGATCAGCGTGGTGCTTATGGGCGTTTCTTATCCCGGCATTATTGGAATGACAAGGATAGAAGGTGATAATTTGCAGGAGAAACGAAGCAGAAAAGAGCAGCGGAGAGATAGATAGCAGCATTATGAGGAACTGGAGAGCCGGCATGATGCAAAGGCGTTGGAGAGATTCAAAAGACCGGCTTACCAGAGCGTAAGCGTTGCAGAATATCTGGCAAAGAAGTATGACATTACAGCGGAGGTGGATACCGGTGGACAAGGGCATTTTGATTGAGTACGCGGATATGAAAGAAGAGATTAAGGATCTGCGCCGGAGAATTGAAAAAATCCAGAAAGAATTGGATAAACTGCATGGACAAATTGTTGTGGATTCGGTATCATGTGGTAAGAAGGGCAAGAAGCCACTTGGCACGGTGAAGATCACTGGCAGACCGGTTGGTGTGATTTCCAGAAAAGAACAGCTGCTGAAAAAGCGGAACAGAAGGCTTGAGGAGCTGGAGGAAGAACTTCTGGAAATGACAATCCAGGTGGAAGAGTACATAGAATCCATTGAGAAGAGTGAGTTGCGGATTATCTTCCGACTGTATTTTCTGGATGATTTATCGTATCCAAAGGTTGCAGATCAGATGAACAAAATGTTCCCGAAGCGCCGGATCCGGTACACGGACGAGAATATCAAGAAAAAAATTCAAAGATATTTTGAAAATGTCCCCCAATGTCCCGATAAAAAGTGATAGAGTATAAACTGGAATTGATGAAATGTAACAGGGTAAGACATTTTTGATGGTTCCTCCGATCGTAAGTATTTAAAACCATGAAGAGACACCTGGGTTTGCTGGGTGTCTTTTTCGTTGCGTAATGTCGAAAAAAGAGGTATTATGGGAGTAAGTTTTAGATATGAGCGGAGGAAAAGTATATGGGCGAAGAAAGCATAAATAATGAAAAAGAAAAATGTTTTGTCATTATGCCAATTAGCGATCAAGGAGATTATCCAAAAGGGCATTTTAAGAAAGTTTACGAACAAATTTTTGTTCCGGCTATCGAAGCTGCTGGTTATGACGCGTTTAGGGTTGATGAAGACAATATGTGCACGCCGATTGTTGAAAAAATATTCAAGGCAATTCAAGAATGTCCAATGGCATTGTGTGATTTAAGTAATAGAAATCCCAATGTTTTATATGAATTAGGAATCCGACAGGCTTATGATAAGCCAGTAGTTTTGGTTCAGGATGAAAAAAGTGACAGAATTTTTGACATTTCTGGAATAAATACGATATCGTATAAGAGCTCAAGGCTTTACGAAGAAGTATTAGAAGCAAGAGAAAAAATAACCGATGCTATAAAATCAACGAGAGATGGAGAACAAAATTCAATTATAAAAGTATTAAAAGCTCAAGCGGCTACCACAGATTCAGGAGCTATATCAACAGAAGATAAAATAGAAATACTGTTATCTGGATTAGTGAGAGATGTAAATGAGTTGAAAAATCAATATAAACGTAAGCCGATAGAACCTCTTTTTAACAATAGATTGTACAATTATTATGAGAACGCAGGTGGAAAGTATATAATTCCATATGAGAATATGGGAATTGGAGATTTGAATGAACACATTATAGAATTAAAAAGTGGAATTACCAATAACGAAATAACACACGTAGTTAATGATATATCAAGACTTTTTGATGCAAAAATAAATTATACTAAGGAAGGCAAAAGGCTACTTCTCGTAATTGAAACAGAAGATTCCAAAATAAGAGATGTGGTATACAAAGAACTGCGCAGAAGGCTTGGATACAATAAATGATCATATTAGAGGCTTATAGATAGCACCCTCCGTGGTGCTTTTATAATGCGTAAAATAAACCAGAATTGAAGGTGGTGAAGTGGCAGGATATGAAAACATAAGAGATAAAGGATTTGACAAGCGAAGTACGGAAGAACTACGGGAGATACAATCTCGCGGAGGAAAAAGAAGCGGTGAAGTCAGACGAAGGAAAGCAGACTTCCGGAAGACCTTAAATATGCTTCTTACTGCCGAAATAGATAATGAAGAATGGAAGCCGGTTTTAGAGTCACTTGGTGTTGAATGTACTCTGGAATCGGCTTTGCTTATGGCGCAGATCAAGGAAGCAATGGCAGGAAATACAAAGGCTGCGTATTTTGTGGCGCAGTATGCCGGACAGAATGCACAGACTGCTGCCGATGATGCAGAGCAGAAACGCCGGACAGAGCGAATGGCAGCGGATACCGAGAAAATCCGCAGAAGTTCAGGTCATGGCGAGCATGAGGATGAAGGAGTAGAGATTATCAATGACGCACCAGAAGAAACAGGTCCGGATATCGGAGATCATAATTCCGAAGTATCTGCAGATATTTAACAACCGGAGTATCAAGCACATTATCCTGACTTCTGGGAGAGCAGGAACAAAGTCCAGTTATGCTTCCATCCGGTCAGATTATCAGCTTGTATCAGATGCCAATGGTTCTGTTGTAGTGCTGCGTAAGCACCATAACAAGCTCAGGAAGACGGTATACAAAGAAATGCTGCGGGGAATCAGCCGTTTGCAAATACCGAAAAACAAGTTCCGAATTACGAAATCCCCGATGGAAATCACTTACAAGAAGTACGGGACAACAATGTACTTTGCCGGATCAGACGGTATTGACGATACAAAGGGTATCATTGACGAGGATAAACCGATCAAGCTGGTTGTCCTGGATGAACTGACAGAGTTCTTTGATGATGGTGAAGGCGAAGATGAGCTGACCAACATTGAAGCAACGTTCGTCCGTGGAAATAAAGGTGGATTCCAGATGATCTATCTGTACAACCCGCCAAAGAACCCGAACGCTCCGATCAACCTGTGGTGCAAGAAAATGGAAAAGCGTGAAGACTGCATCCATATTCATACGGATTACCGGGATGTGCCGGAGGACTGGTTAGGTCCTGATCTGATTGCATCGGCGGAGATGATGAAGAAAGCGGATCCGAAGATGTACCGGTGGGTATGGCTCGGCGAAGCGATTGGCGTGGATGAGCTGATCTATTATATGTTTTCAGATCGGCACAGACAAAAGCCGGATCCGGACAGGAGATATGATCGGATTTACATTGGAGGTGACTACGGGCAGCAGAATGCGACAACTTTTGAAGCATTCGGCCTGGATACCTACCGGAAGAAATTTCCGGGACTTGGAGAATATTATCACAGTGGACGGGAATCTGGAAGGCAGAAGAGCCCATCCGAATATGCAAGAGATCTGGTTGAGTTCATGGATGGGCTGCATGAACAGTATGAGAACCGGATCGTTTATATTTTTTTGGATCCATCTGCAAAAGGTCTGGCAGAAGAGGTCAGGAGAGCTACCAGAACCGGACTGGACTATCAGGTGTTTCTGCGGGATGCGGAAAATGATGTGGCGCTTGGAATCAGCCGGGTACAGAAAGCACTGGTATTCGATATCATGTCGATTTCCCCGAAGCAAGAGTATGCGGTGCAGGAATTTGGAACATACGAGTATGATAAGAAATCCATTGAAAAGGGAAAAGAAGTGCCGGTGAAGGAAGCGGATCACTGCATGGATGCCATACGCTATGTGGTTATGGGCGCCTGGAGCAAGATCAAACATTGGCTACCTAAAGATGAAACGCCGGAAGAAATAGACATATGCGATATCAGCAGCAGGGAGGTGAGAGAAGAGGATGAATATCTTTAATTATTTCAGGAAAAAAGGAATCGATACGGTAGATGCTTCGTTCTACCGGAAGATCGATGAGTGGATTAGCTGGTACAATTCCAATGTTCGGCAGTTTACGTTCTACAAGGTGAATACAGGACGAGGTACAAGTAAACGATGCCGTAGGAAGAGCATGGGAATGGCAAAGAAACTGTCAGAGGATATTGCAGATCTGCTCCTTAATGAGAGAGTTATGATCACGCTGGAAGATGAAATGACACAGGAATTTGTGCAGAAGGTTCTGGATAACAATCACTTCCTGGTCATGGGAAATGACTACCAGGAACGGAAAGCGTATTCCGGGACCGTGGCATACATCCCTTATCTGTACAATGCGATTGTGCGGGAAGATGGAACGATATCTGCAGGTGAGATTGGAATCAACTATGTGGATGCCAAGAACATTTATCCGGTCAGCTGGAATAACGGGGAGGTTACGGAGTGCATTTTTACGTTCGTGCATACAGTTCGTCAGAAGAAATACGTGCAGATTCAGTTTCACAGGATTGAATCAAAAGGAATGTATGTGATTGAAAACAGCGTCCTGGAATGCGCAAAAGGCAGTGTGGAAGGTCGTGAGCTGACAGAACAGGAATGGAAACAGCTGAAACCATTTGCAAATCTGGCATCCAGAACAGAGACAGGATCCACAGAACCGCAGTTTGTTATCGACAGGCTGAATATCACAAACAATGCGGGCGAATGTAATCCAATGGGAATTGCGATTTTTGCAAACGCCATAGATACCTTAAAAAAACTGGACACGGAGTTTGATTCCTACTGCAATGAGTTCGATCTGGGAAGAAAAAGAATCTTTGTTGCTCCGGAAATGCTGACGAATGAGGACGGATCCCCAACCTTTGATCCGGATGATGGTGTGTTCTATTCGCTTCCGGAAGATTACGATAAGAGCCAGACCGGTCTGATCAAGGAAGTAGACATGAGCCTCCGGATAGAACAGCACAGCAAGGCAATCAATGATGATCTGAATTATCTGTCTCTGAAATGCGGATTCGGTACGGAAAGATACCGGTTTGACGGAGCAGGAGCGAAGACAGCAACCGAGATCATTTCAGAGAACTCAGATATGTACCGTATGCTAAAGAAGCATGAGATAATCTTGGAAGATGTCATAAAGCGGCTGGTCAGAATCATTATCCGGCTCGGTATTGTGACAGGAAATACGCTGGACCAGAACACAGATATTGTGATTGACTTTGATGATTCTATCATTGAGGATAAGGGCGCAGAGCGTCAGCAGGACCGGCAGGACGTCAGCATGGGAGTGATGCGCCATGAAGAATACCGTGCAAAATGGTACGGTGAAACAGTGGAACAGGCGAAAAAGAATCTGCCAGAGCAGAATCAGGTGATGGAGTAGGATGCGAAAAGAATACAAAGATCAGGTTGCCGATAAGATTGCAGCGCGGTACATAAGCCTGGAAGAACGGATCCTGCAGGACATTGCCCGGCGGATCAAAAAGACCGGCGAGATCACCAGTACAGCAGACTGGCAGATCAATAGACTTCGGATTCTGGGATATTCTTCCGAGGATATCGAAAGAGAGATCAAGAAAACACTGGATGCATCTTATCCGGAGATGTTTGAACTGTACGATAAGGTAATTGACTGGGAATATGTTCGGAACAAGGATATTTACGAACAGATCAATGCAGAGTTTATCCCATATGAGGAGAACAGGCAGCTGCAGCAGATCACGGATGCGGTCATTCAACAGAGTCTGGAAGATCTGGAGAATGTAACGAAGTCACTTGGATTTTATCTGGATTACAATGGAAGAAAGATTCTGACGCCACTATCGCAGGTTTATACAAATTATCTGGACAATGCCTGCTTTGACGTTGTGACTGGAGCATTTGACTATGGTAGCGTATTACGCCGAGTGGTCACACAGCTGACAAACAGTGGACTTCGGAAGATTGAGTATGGATCCGGATATGCAAGCCGGGTAGAAGTGGCTGCCAGAAGAGCTGTGATGACTGGTGTGGCGAATCTTACCGGAGAAATAGCAGACTACAATGCCAAGAAGCTTGGAACAGAGTATTTCGAGGTTGAATGGCATGCCGGAGCACGACCTGCGCATTCGGTATGGCAAGGACGTGTCTGGACAAAGGAGCAGCTGTATTCGGTCTGTGGACTTGGTACCGTGACCGGACTTCTGGGAGCTAACTGCTACCACACATACTATCCGTTCTTTCCGGGAATATCGGAACGCAACTGGTCAGATGAATGGCTGGAAGCTCAGAACCGGAAGGAAAGCAAGCCAAAAGAGTTCCGGGGCAAAGAGTACACCCTGTATGAGGCAAAGCAGCGACAACGACAGATGGAAACAGCAATGCGGGCACAGCGTGAGAAAGTGCAGATGCTTCAGGATGGCGGTGCTGATCGGCAGGAAGTTATGCTCCAAAAAGCCAAATATCAGGGACAGCTTGATGAATATGCGGCGTTTTCTCGGAAAATGAGGCTGAAAGAGGAAAGAGAGCGGATTTATATTGATGGACGAGGAAGAATTGCACCGAGTCAGTATGATCTGAAAATGAGAATTTCTATTCCAGACACAGTTGCTAAGAAAGCAGGTTTGAGCAAAGAAATTGAAGCGAAAATCAATGCGGCGATAAAGAAGTTGGATTCGGAATACGTGATTTACTTAGATTCTATTAAAGGCGGAAAACTAAAGAAAAATGATATTTTTGCAACAGGTGCTTACTTGGATGAAAATGGAATGCTGAGACATGGACTTGTTTTGAATTACAAACAAGATTATAGAAAAGTTGAAACTATTATGCTGAGATGGTACAATGATGGTGTAATGGCGGGAAAGAATTTTGAAGATTACATTGCGCATGAAATGGCGCATATAATGCCATTTCAGAACTGCGTATCAGAAGTGGAATATATAGAGTTAAATGAAAAAATAAGAAGGCAGTTCATAGCAGGAATTTCAGAATATGCAGATAGAAGCAAAGACGGTCGAGAGTGCTTAGCGGAGGCGTTTGTTAGATATAGAAACGGAGAGTGGATTCCAGATGAAGCAAGAAAACTTATCAGAAAATATATCCTTCATTGGCGGAGGGTTTAGAATGACATTGCCAAAGTGTATGCTGTGCAGTAATTTCAATGAAAATAGTGAAGAGATGACTTGTAAAGCATTTCCAGATGGAATACCGGAGGATGTAATTTTTTCTGGTTATGAAGAGGAATGCAAAAACGGAATTAAATTTAAAGAGTTTGAATAGTTGCCACCAGTCGAAATGACCGGTGGTATTTTTGTACTTATTTTTAGGAGGCCGGTAATGAAAAAGAAAGCAGTAGCAGTATTAACGGCTATCAGCATATTGATAGCAGGTTTAACTGGATGCCAGACCGCCACGAAAAGTTATGGTGGGAAGACAACGATAAAGCTTGAGCCAAATCAGAAACTGGAAGAAATTACCTGGAAAGATGATTCTTTATGGTACCTTACAAGACCAATGACTAATGAGGATATTGCTGAAACCCATACATTCCAACAGCAGTCAAATTTTGGAGTCTTTGAAGGAACAGTAACCATTATAGAGTCAAAGGAGTAAAGAATTTATGATAACAATCAAAATAACAGATCGCAGCATCCGTATGAACGGTCATGCCTGCCAGAAGAGTCCGGATGGGATTGACCGGGTATGTGCGGCAGTATCAGCGCTAACATGTAATCTGATCAATTCCCTGAAAGATCTGACAGGTGACAGAATCCGTGCAGAAACAGCCAGTGGGATGACTGTGATCGAATGGGAAGATCTGTCAGATGGTGGGAAACTTCTGGTGGATTCATGGTTCTTGGGGATTGCAGTAATTGACCAGGAATACAATTGCATACAATTTGAGTAAATGAGCATCCAGTGAGGGTGCTTTTTATTATGTCCAAAACATGAAGACAGAAAAAGCTCTGGAAAAACACTCATATTTGGAGGTAAGCATGAGAAAAAGAATGTTTTTGCAGCTCTTTGAAGACGGCGGCGGAGCTGGCTCTGGTGGACAGGGTGGAAACGCTGGAACAGGTAACGGCAACCAGGGAAATGCCGGTGGAACAGGAAACCAGGGATCGTACAGTTTTGCGCAGGCAGAAGAGATTGCCAATGCGAGAGCAGACAGAGCTGAAAAAGCGGCACTTCGTTCTTATTTTCAGCAGCAGGGAATGACAGAACAGCAGGTGAATCAGGCAATTGCCGATTATAAGGAACAGCAGAAAAAGAATCAGCCGAATGTGACACAGCTGCAGCAGGATCTGGAAAATTCCAGAAATGAAGTCCAGCAGATGAAGAACGAGAAGTTTTTATCCGGAAAAGGTGTCAAGGCGGATGATCTGGACTATGTGACTTACAAGGTTTCCAAAATGGTAGATGATAAAACGACATTTGAAAAGGCAGCAGAGAAGTTTTTAAAGGAGAATCCGAGATTTGCCGGTGGAGGTTCTTACCGGATTGCAGATTCTTCAACAGGTAACGCTTCAAATGGTTCTGGCGGAAACATGAACGTTTCCATCAATGACCGGATCAGAGCTGCCGCGAGAAGATAATGGAGGTAGAGTAAATGCAGAATAGAAGAATGAATTTAAGATTGTTTGACACAGATGCAAACATCATTGACCGTACCGGAGCAGAGTCTCTGATTCCAATTCAGGAATCCAATGAGATCATCCAGGGAACGATCGCACAGTCAGCAGTCCTGTCAAGAGGTCGCAAGCTGGCGAACATGACAAGCAGACAGTACAAAATGCCGGTACTGGATATGCTGCCGATCGCTTATTTCGTAAATGGCGATAACGGGCAGAAGAAAACTACAAAGCAGGCATGGGATAAGAAGTTTATCACCGCCGAAGAAATTGCGGTTATTGTTCCGATTCCGGAAGCAGTTCTGGATGATTCTGAGTATGACATCTGGGGAGAAGTAAAACCGAGAGTTACAGAAGCATTTGGGAAGGTTATCGACAGCGCAGTGCTGTTCGGTGAAAATAAACCGAACACATGGAGAGAAGACGTAGTTACAACTGCAACCAAAGCGAATGCAGTCGTAACATTAGGATCATCCGATAGCCTGTATGACAAGATCATGGCAGAAGATGGTGTGATCGCTCATGTCGAAGACTGCGGATACTTCGTAAACGGTCACATGGCAGATATTTCCATGCGGGCGAAACTCAGGGGGCTGAAAAATGCAAATGGAGATCCACTGTTCAAACAGGATCTGCAGGGAACAACACAGTACGCGCTGGATGGATCACCGATGAACTTCCCGAACAATGGTGCGTTTGATAAATCGAAGGCACTTATGATTTCCGGGGATTTCTCACAGCTGGTATATTCCATCAGACAGGATATTACATTCAAGCTGTTTACGGAAGGTGTTGTCCAGAATACAGATGGCACAATCGCATACAACCTGATGCAGAACGATATGGTTGCGCTTCGTGCAGTGATGCGTCTCGGATGGGAGATCCCGAATCCGATCAATTCGCTGAAGACGGACAAGAGCAAGAGATGCCCGTTTGCAGTTCTGAAAGCAGGTGAAGTTCTGAAAGCAGGTGAAGTTCTGAAATCCGATAATTAAGGGAAGGTGATGATCCATGCAGATCACGTATGGATACTATGCAGATGAATATGGAGGGAAAACCATTCCGGAACAGGACTTCCGAAAAGCTGAAAAGCAGGCGGAAGCCTATATCCGGCATCTGACCTATGTGAAAGGTGATATCTTTGCCGTGGAAAATGACGTGGTAAAGGATGCTGTTTGTGCTGCAGCAGAGGTTTATTACAAATACAATGCGCAGCAACAGTCAGGAACCCCGTTGGTGAAGTCCGAAAATAACGATGGCTACAGTGTGACCTATGTCACAGAGCAGACGGATGGAAAGACAGCGGAAGAGATGGTGAAGAAAAAGGCGTATGATGCGGTATATCCTTATCTTCTCCCTACTGGATGGCTGTCAAGAAAGGTAGGGGTGCGGTGTGATCACAAATGCAGATGTGACAGTTTATAACAGAATAAGCGGTGATTCCACACATTACGATACCTGGATCCGAACCGTTTTGCATGGTGTCCATGTCCATGTGGACCATAAGACTGCAGTTACGGATAACGGACTGAAAAGTGCGGAGGTTTACAAAATCCGGATTCCTGCGGATATTCCGGAAGCAGGGCAGTATCTTCCGCCGGATCAGTTCGCCTGCTGTGGCGGTTATGGATACTGGACCATACAGAATGATGATCAGATTGTCCTGGGAGAGTGTCAGATTGAGATTGAAAGGCCTGCAGATCTGAAAGCCGTGTTCCAGAAGCACTGCAAGGTGACAAGCTGGTCGGACAACCGGTTTGGTACGACTCCGCACTGGCGGATCGGAGGCGAGTAAGATGGCAGGAAAGAAAGAATTCCGGATCACAACTCCGAGAGGCAGCGTATTTACGGTGACTGGTAAGAATGGTTCTACCACGGCACGGCTGGAATGGGCGTCTGGATTCGCACAGAAAAAAGCGGAGGGATTTTCAAGGGCGCAGGCATTTGTGGATTCCGAGTGTCTACGCTACATGAATCCATTGACACCGAGAAGAACCGGGATGCTGATTAAGTCCGGGACACTTGGTACAGTGATCGGTTCCGGATCCATTGAATATCTTGCCCCGTATGCCCGCCGGCAGTATTATGAGCATAAAACTAAGGCAAGATGGTTTGAAACAATGAAAGCGAGCCATAAAGATGCCATAAGGGAAGGAGCTGAGAAACTTGCCGGACAGTAAACGGAAACCGATTATTGATAGTATCCGGGAGTATGTAAGGACTTATCCAGACATCGATAACCGGAAGATCAATATTGATTATCTTGGTGATGGAATGGAATATTCCATTGATCCAATCGGCGTAGATCCTATCTATAAGAGATATGTGGATGGGGGCTGCCTGAAGCAGTTCCAGTTCGCTCTGACAAGTAAGGAAGCCTATGATGGGGACGCCAGAACCGGTATTGCCAACAGTGGTTTTTATCAGAACTTTGAAGAGTGGACAGAACAGAATAACTTGAATGATATTGTTCCAGAGCTGGACGGGCACGATGCTATAAAAGTTGAAGTGCTGCAGTCCGGCTATTTGTTTAGTGCAGAGGCCGATCTGGGACGGTATCAGATGATTTGCAGATTGATTTATAAGTAAGGAGTGTGAAGAAATGGCAAGTGAAAAAATGTTAGTTGGCAGACATAAGAGAGTGGCTTTTATGGACGCTGATGGATCAGGAAAAACATTTACCAGAATGACGGGATTTACATCGCTGTCGGATGGAAAGAACTCGACAGAGTACAGCCGGCAGTATGTGGATGAGGCGTCTGAAAGAAGTGACGTAGTCGGTTATGCGCCGGCGATCGATTACGAATTTGACCGGTATACCAATGATCCGGTACATGAAAAGATTGCAGCAATTACTGACGATGAGATTCTCGGAACAGAAGCGCAGGTTGATATTGTGGTGGTAGATTTGTTTGAGCAGAAGACATCGGAAACAACTTGTACCGCACGAAAGAGAACATGGAGTGTAATTCCGGATACAGAAGGGGACGGTACGGATGCCCTGATTTACAAAGGCAGCTTTAAAGCGGCCGGAGAAATCACAAAGGGTACTGCAACCACCACAGACGGATGGAAGACCTGTACATTCACTGATGGCGGAGAATAAAGAAGAAATGGGAGAGTGAGCCTATGAGCCTTTGGAAATTTGGAGATTTTGAAGCAGAAGTGGATTTCACGGATGCGGATTTTTTAGATGTGTTAGAGGAAGCAAAAGCAGAAATGTTTGAAGCAGGGAAAAAGGTTCCCATAACCGGAAAGCAGAGTGATATCATCCGTGCGCAATGCGCGTGTTTTTATGTGTTCTTCGATACCCTTTTTGGCGAGGGAGCTGGGGAGCGTATCCTTTGCGGAAAGAACAGCATCAAGTTGTGCACTGAAGCGGCAGAATCACTGTTAGACTTTGAAACAGCGGAAACAAAGAAACTGGACGATAAATATGATAAGTATGTACCAAATCAAAATACAACGCAGCAGTTCCCGCATCCGCAGCCACAGCCAAATGGAAACCGTCAGCAGAGAAGAAACTACCAGAAACAGTATGGTAAAGGAAAATATTCCAATACCGGAAGGTAGCAGAGCATGAATATTTTATATGAACAGTTCCCGGAAGAAGTCAAGGTGAACGGGGAGTACTACCCGATCGTGACAGATTTCCGTGAATGGATCCGTTTTGCGGAGCTGGTTGAAGACGACTCGGTTCCGTGGCGGATGAAGTGCGGACTTCTGTTGCAGTGGTATCTGGATCAGATTCCGGATGATATTGAAGCTGCAATTTATGCACTCGGAGATTTCCTGATGTGCAAAAGGATGTACCAGGATGATCTGGAAGATAAAGAGGAAGAGCAGCAGAAAAGTGGGAAGCCGGTATTTTCTTTTTCGGAAGATGCCGGCTGTATTTATGCAGCGTTCCGGGAGGCATATGGAATCGACCTGCAGCAGATCGATTATATGCACTGGTGGGAGTTCCGGAGCTTGTTTGACTGGTTGCCGGATGGTACAGAGATTAAACAACGGATTATGTATCGTTCGATTGATCCTGGAACAATCCGGGACAAGGACGAACGTAAACGGATCAAGAAGATCCAGAGAGCTGTTGCACTGAAAAAGAAACAGCGAAAGCTTGATGATTATGAGATTGGAGATATGTTCTCATGATGGAAATTAAAATACCGACACGGCGTGAGTGGTATCCGTGTCCGTACTGCGGTCAGCATCTGCTTGTTTACGCAGATACTGCAGTGTGCAGCGGACTGTATGTAAAATGCCGCAAATGCCGACGGGAGGTGGAGATAAAAATTAAGAATTAAGCACTTGTGAGCCCCTGAGCCGTGCTATCAGAAAGGATGATAGTATGGCAGATGGATATTTGAATTTTGATACCAAAATCAATGAGAGTGGGTTCAATGAAGGCATAAATAAGCTTGGAAGTCTTGGAAAAAGTGGCTTATCTGTAGTCAGCAAGGCAATGACCGGAGCTGTTGCAGCTGTAGGAGCTGGAGCGGCGGCGATTGTAAAGTCTTCTCTTGGTGTAGTCGCCAATATGGAGCAGCAGATCGGCGGTGTAGAGACATTATTTAAAGATAGTGCCAAGACAGTGATCAGGAACGCAAACAATGCGTTCAAAACAGCACAGCTTTCTGCTAATGATTACATGTCAACGGTTACAAGCTTTTCAGCATCATTACTACAGGGCTTAGGCGGAGATACTGCAAAGGCTGCAGAAATTGCAGATATGGCGATTATCGACATGGCAGATAATGCCAATAAGATGGGTACGAATATGCAGGATATCCAGAATGCCTATCAAGGTTTTGCAAAGCAGAATTATACGATGCTGGATAACCTTAAATTAGGTTACGGCGGTACACAGTCGGAAATGATCCGATTGATCAATGATTCCGGTATCTTAAATGAAAAGATAGAAGATCTGGATAATGTAACGTTTGACCAGATGATTCAGGCAATTCACAAAGTCCAGCAAAATCTCGGAATCACAGGAACTTCCGCAAAAGAAGCCTCTACAACGATTGAAGGTTCTGTTAATTCTGCTAAAGCCGCCTGGGAAAATTTTGAAGCCGGTGTAATCAGTGCGAACGATCTGGTTGATACATTCTGGACAGCGGCAAAGAATATCTTAAATAATCTTGGCCAAATGATTCCGCGTCTGGGAAAGACCGGAATGGATGTGGTGGAATCTTTATCCGGAAAAATCGGAGAAGCGGTTCCACAACTAAAGGGATTTACAGATAGTGTTGGTAAGTTAGCCGATAAGCTGCAGAACATGAGCACAGATGAGCTCATGAATCTTGGCAAGACCGCGGCAGTTCTTGCGGGAGCTGGACCAGTGATCTCGTTATTCGGATCACAGATCGGCAATGTACAGACAGCCGTTGAAGGATTCGGCGGAATTACAACGGGTGTTTTGTCTGAGCTTGGAAAGCTTCCGAAAGGATTCAAAAGCGCAACAAAATCGGCTGCAAATTTCCAGAAAGATTTTACGGGTAGCCTGAAAGGGCTTGGCAGTGCAATTACAGGACCATTTCAGGTACTGACTCCGAAACTGTCAGCTACTGTCGGAAAGATCGGCAAGGTAGTTTCCGGTGTCCCGGGTAAAGTTGGTGGGGCAGTTGGAAAAATCGGATTGGCGATAGCATCAAAGATTCCCAGAATTACAAGCGCTTTTTCACTGCTTGGAGATACTGCCGGTTATCTGGGGGCATGGGGCGGACAGATAGGATCTGCCCTGCAAGGCGTACTCGGAACGGTAGCCAGATTCATTCCGTCATTTGTAGGGTTGATGAATTTCGGTGCAGTTGCAGCCGTTGTGGTAGCCGGGCTTGGACTGGTTTACAGTCAGTTTGGTACACAGATCGACCAGATCCTGCTTCTGGCGCAGACCAAAGGACCGGAGATCATATCCAACTTTGGAGCCGGGATCACAGCAGCACTTCCGGGACTGATTTCATCAGGTGCAACCCTGATCTTGGGATTGATGAATGCGATTACGGCAAATCTACCATCGCTCATTTCCGTAGGCGCAAGCATCATAGCAACTCTGGTAAGCAGCCTGGGCGCACAACTTCCGCAGTTAATTCCGGTAGCGGTACAGATGATCCTGACTCTGGTTGAGTCGCTGATCAGTAATCTTCCGCAGTTAATAACTTCCGGATTACAGTTAATGGAAGGCTTGGCGCAGGGAATTGCAAATGCGATTCCGCAGGTGGCAGCGAAAGCACCGGTTATCATCGGCAAGCTGGCATCTACGATTATCACGAATTTGCCGAAGATCATACAGACTGGTGTGAAGATTATCACACAGCTCGCAGTCGGACTGGTTCAGGGAATCCCGGCGTTACTTGGTAAGATTCCATCAATGATCAGCCAGATCAAAAATGCATTTACCAGTGTAAACTGGGGCAGTGTTGGTATGAATATCATTTCCGGAATTGCAAGTGGTATATCCAGTGCGGTAGGAAGCCTGATCAGCGCGGCAACATCTGCGGCAAGTAGCGCATTAGATGCAATCAAGTCAAAACTTGGTATTCATTCTCCATCGAGAGTATTCCGGGACCAGGTTGGTAAGATGATGGCTCTTGGTATGGGAATCGGATTTGAGAAGAATATTCCGGTCGGATCCATGAATGTCGGAGTACAAAAAGCAGTCCAGAGTCTGCAAAGAAGTGTGCAGCTTACAACATCCGTTAATCCGGATAAAACGGTAGGCGGAATAAAGAATAATCCGATCTTTAAGGATCAAGGATTTGATTACGACAGATTTGAACGTATCCAGAGGAAGATTGCAAAAGAAAATGGCAATAAGCCGGTATTCCTGGATACGAAACGGATAGACAGACCATTACCGAAAGGAGCAGTGCCACAGGTATGATTGTGTATTATGAAAATATGAATGGCGAAAAGCTGAATCTTTTGAAAGCTCCTTTTCGTACAACGAAGACTGACTGGTTCGATGCGGACTGGTCAGAGTCTTCGGACGGATATGAAAAAACAGTGACGATTGATGTGTTTGGAAAGCGGGAAGAATTTCAGGCGAATATGGAGCAGCTATACCGGATCATTGCAGTTGATGCAGAAAATGATACCTACGGGAAGCTGTACGTGAATGGTGCGTATTTAAGATGCAAGGTATTGAAGTCGGCAAAAGAAGGATGGAAGGGGTATGTGTATTCGGAAGTGGAGATCACCTTCCAGGCTCCGGAACTTGTATGGGTAGTAGAAGCGACAAGGCAGTTTTTTCCACAATTGGAAGAAACGGCAGCATCCGGAATCGACTTTCAGTATGACTATCCGTTTGATTTTGCCGGAGAAAAAAGAGGAATCGCAGCATGGAATGTTGATCACATTATTCCAAGCGAGTACCGGATGATCGTTTACGGACCATGTGTAAATCCGAAGATTCTGATCAACGATTATCCTTATGAGTTTTTCGTAACGCTTGAAAGCAGGGAATATCTGATCATAGATAGCCAGAGAAGAACGATCCGAAGGTATTTGACGAATGGAACGGTACAAAATTTATTTAATCAGAGAGCGCAAAAACAAACTGTTTTCAAGAGAATACCATCCGGGCTTTTAAATATTAACTGGTCCGGGGATTATGGATTTGACCTGACTTTATTTTTGAACAGGAGGGAGCCGCCGTGGTAAAGGACATAATTCTTGCAGATAGTGATGGAAGAGAACTGGGAGCGATTTTGGACTCAAATATCACAGTGGATACGAATGGCGAGTACGAATTTTCTGTACAGATTGCAAGGTCGAACTGGTATCCGGAGTTGACCTTTTCAAGCTATGTGTATATTACGGAGACAGAATATGGAGGCATTATCGGAGAGGTGCTGACAGATACAACGCTGGATTATGTGGAGCTGAAGGGAATCACATGGCGGGGAAGACTGCAGTATAAGGTGATCGAGCCACCTGCCGGATCGGATTATAAAACAGTATCCGGAGAACTGAATCAGGTAATGAAAACACTGATCGAACCGGAGTTTGATGGATTATTCAGAGTTTCATCAGAAGATACGGGTATATCTGTAAAGAATTTTCAATTTGACAGGTACTGCACATTACTGGAAGGTCTTACCAAAATGCTGAAAAGTGTTGGATACCGCCTGCAGATCCGGTTGATCAAAGAACAGGATGAACCATGTTATATTCTGGTTGAAGCAGTTCCGATTACTGATTATTCTGCGCAGATTGAATTGTCACAGGACAGTCGACTGAATTTCACGATGGATGATAAACAAAATGGCGTAAATCATCTGGTCGTAACCGGAAAAGGGGAATTGCAGGAGAGGAACATATTCCATCTGTATGTGCAGAAAGATGGAAGCATTGGAAAGACGCAGTATTACAAAGGACTGAATGAGATCTCAGCAGTATACGAAAATACGAGCACAGAAACAGCAGAGCTGGAGAAAACGTCCGCGGAACAATTGCAGAAGCTGATGAATAAAAAGACATTTCAGATGGATGTTGCAAAGCTTGGAATCGAGGTTGGGGTTGGAGATATTGTCGGTGGCAGGGATTACCTGACTGGGATGTATATGTCAAAACCAATCGAAAATATCATTTATGAGATTACGAATGATGTGGAATCAATTACTTATAAACTGGAAGGAGAAGATGAAGAATGAAAATTGTATCTGGAAGAACCGGATCACCACATGTGACTTCGCAGCAGTTCCGGCAGATGCTGGAGGGGATTATCGGGCAGGGGAGTTATATTATAACAAGCGGAGAGAATCTGAAGCCGGAACTTAGCAGTAATAATCTGTTGAAAATCCGAAGTGGGATGATGGCGCATCACGGCTGTATATCTTGCGTGGATATTGGTACTTATGATGAGGTTACACTGACAAATGGTAGTCAGGGAATGAAAAGGATTGACCTTATTGTAAATCGGTATACCAGAAATGCAGAGACAGAGGTAGAAAACTGCAGTTGGAAGGTGATCCATGGAACACCGGTTGCAAGTAATCCGGCAGTGCCGGCATACACTTCGGGAAATTTGCAGAATGGAGATCTTGTGGATGAATGCCCGGCTTTTGAAGTGCATTATGATGGAATCAATGTTACAGAAGTGAAGAGTTTGCTGAGTGTGGCGGATGGACTTTCTGAATTAAGTAGCAATTTAGTAAAAACGGCTGTGTACATGAATAATGGTGCATACAATATCGCACCAAGCAACTCGGAATTTCAAGGAACTGATTTCAGTAAAAAGATTCTTGACAATATAGGACTTGTGCATAATTATGATGCTACGAATTACAAGCATACTTTTACAGTTCCGCAAGATGGTATATATCTAATTCATGCGTATATGAACTTCCAACAAGGAGTTGCAAAACAATTGAGTCTATACGCAAAATTGGAAAGAAACAATGTGGAGCAGTCAAGACAGTCTAAACTCATAGGACCTTATAATGGTGCCGATTTTATGTTTCTAAATGAAATCAACGCTGGAGATAAAATACGGTTTACTGTTCTGCAAAACTCCGGAAACGTTATACAGGTTTCTGGTGGATGTAGGCTAAATATTATTCGTATGGGAAAATAAAGTTATAAAAACACTGAATATTCGTACTGTAAATTCCCTGCTTATGCACCTAAAGCAGGGAGGTATAATGTGCAGGCAAACATCTTATTTGGGAAAATGGAAATAATTATGCCTTTACATATGAACAAAATCCATTTTTAACATACAAAATATGAACGAACAATGTAACCGTTGCGGTTCCGTTTCCGAAGTTGTGTCCTTCAATCCCAAATTGATTACTTGTAGAATATCTTGCAGCCGTAGATACATTTAACCAAAGATCGTAATCGCCATGAAAATTCCATGCTAAAACCTCTAACGGATAATAGCCAGGTATTGTCGGCAAGTCCCAGGCCCATCGAAAATCAGAATTAGCAGCAACCTTCAAATTTGTTTTTGTGATTTCAACATTTTTGATTATATTATTCATTGCTGTTATTTTGCTATTTAGTTCAGAATCCCTCTAAAAAGAAGAAAGGGGC
>UMFV01021196.1_pt1 | contig 36605 bp, 27 predicted proteins | sample 1965101 | NCBI WGS metagenome assembly UMFV01 (sample SAMEA4836055, study PRJEB28245) | human gut metagenome | biome: gut microbiome; material: fecal sample | place: Denmark | collected 2008 | reverse complement strand
GTTCAAGATATGCTGTATTTCTTTGTTGCAAGAAAATCAGAAGTTGAACTCTGCAGAGATTTTATCGAAGAGATAACAAGCAAACTTCAGCTTCCTATTCTCGGAGAAGTAACACGCTTTGCAGATATCTTTAAATATCTGCTTCAACTATCCAAGATTCGCCCTATCACTCTCATCATTGATGAATTTCAAGATTTCAAACGGGTTAATCCATCTATATTTTCAGATATGCAAAAGATATGGGATCTTAACAAACAGGAAGCTCATATTAATCTCGTGGTTTGCGGTTCTGTTTATTCACTTATGAACATCATCTTTAAAAACAACAAGCAACCACTTTATGGTAGGCAGACTGGAGAAATAAAAGTCACTCCATTTCCTCCTTCTGCTATCAAGGAAATTCTCTCAACATATAATTCTGCCTACACCAACGATGACCTACTGGCTCTCTACAGTTATACAGGCGGAGTTGCAGAATATGTAGAAATGATGATGGATGCTGGAGCCACGACAAAGGAAAAAATGACAGAGAAGTTTGTTGCAAAGAATTCTTATTTCATATACGAAGGCAAAAATATGCTGATAGAAGAATTTGGTAAAGACTATGCCCGTTATTTCGAAATATTGCAACTTATTGCTTATGGCTACACAACTCGTGGTGAAATAGAAAGCATTATGAAAATAGAACTCTCAGGCTATCTCACTAAACTGGAGAATGACTATTGCTTGATTTCTCGTTATACACCGATGTTTCAAAAGACCAATCGCAACATTCGCTATCAGATAGAAGATAACTTCCTTCGCATCTGGTTTCGCTACATCTACAAATATGGATACATGATAGAGGTTGGCGCCAATAAAAAACTTAAGATGGTTATGGATAAGAGCTACACCACATACACAGGCAAGGTTCTGGAAAGATATTTCATTGCAAAAATGATAGAAAGCGAAGAATATACCCAAATCGCTTCTTGGTGGGACCGAAAGGGAGAGAATGAAATTGATATTATCGCTGCTGATGAACTGGAACAGAAAGTCATTTTCTATGAGGTGAAACGCCAAGCCAAGGATATAAATCTCGGCATTTTAAAAGATAAAGCCGAGCATTTCTTCCAGACAACAGGAAAATTCAAGAAATTCACTATCGGATACCAAGGGTTGTCAATGGAGGATATGTAGTTTCATAAAATAATAAATCCCGGCAGGAGATAGCTTGAAGCTATTCTCTTACCGGGATTTTCATTATCAAGACGATAAGTAGTCTGCAAAAGATAAAAATTCTTATTTCATTATCATTTTATGATAATCATTTTTCCTTTCACATCAGCATATAGAATTACATCAAGTCACACTTCTCCTCGGTGTTCTTCTTGACCTTCTCGCCATCTTTCAGGATGCGAGCCTTATAGCCAAACTTCTCAAAACCTTTCTGGAGTTTCTCGGGGGTTGTCTTGTCGGCATTATACTGTACTGTGACTGTCTGGTTTGGCACAGAGGTCTCTATGCTCTTGATACCCTTCTCGAAGCGAAGGTTGCTCTTGATTTTGTTCTCACAAGCCTCACAGTGCATCTGTGGTGTTGTGGTGAACACCACGGTCTTGATGTCCTTGGCAAAGGTTACCATTGCCACCATCATCATTGTGAACATTACTAAAATTTTCTTCATAACTTTTCTATTTGCTTAAATAATTCAACATTAAATATTTCTACTTAAAAGTGTACTCTCACGCCTGCGTAGAACATCCGTCCCTCTACAGGTCCCCAAATCAAGGTTGGCTCGAAATCGCTTCCCCATGGATTGCTGGCACCATAGATAGGAGCCTTCTGCTTAAAACCAGTCAGGTTCTCACCTCCCACATAGATGCTCCAATGACGAAACCATCTCGTAATCTGCGCACTCACTTGCTCGAAACTATGGAAACGAGGAGACCATGACTGGCTTCCATCCGCCAACTGGTAAGGCTCTGGATTCCTGCCTCCACCATTCAACTGCACGGTGGCATCAAATTGCCAAAGTCCAAGTGGGGTCTTATAGGATGCCGTGAAAAGCGCCTTATATTTACTGGTCAATGGCTTCTCTTTCAAGGTTTTGCCATAATCGTATGTACACTTCACATCGTTCAGACGATAAGCCGCTGTTATCTCTAAGCCTTTCAGCAATGGATAAGAGGCATCTATCTGGAAGGTGTGCGAATAAGACTTACCTATCAAATTATAGATGGAGATAAACCCCTTGTTGGCATTATAATCCACTACCGCTTGATTCCTGAAGTCGGTATAGTAATACTCGGCGTTCAGTTTCAACGTCTTACCAAACATAGGGATATAGAAAGCCGTGCTCAGTCCATAGTTCCAAGCCTCCTCTTGCTGGAGGTCTTCGCCGATATTGAGGTTTCTGCCACTTGCCAAGAGGTAGTTGTACTCAGCCAAGGCAAACACCGTGCGATAGCCCTTGCCTGCCGACAAGCGGATGCTGATGGCATCGAGAGGCGAATACTTCACGTGGAAACGAGGGGTGAAGAAGCTGCCATAAAGCGAACTATGATCGAAACGGACACCTGCCATTGCCGTCAACTTCGTGCCTAACGTATAGGTGTATTGGGCGTATGCTCCAGGAGTCGTCTCCTTCTCGTTCATTCTCTGCATCTCCGGCAAAAGGTAAGGAGAGTCTTCTAACCCTACTGTCGGTCTTTGAGAAACATTCACATTGGCGCGCTGTCCCAGGTAATCATGGTTGACGCTCAAACCTACCGACAAATTGTGCTGATGAGTAAAATTGGTCTCAAAAATCAGTGAGCCATAGAGATTCTTCTCATTGAGGTCGTAGAACCTGTTGCCATACTGGGCATTCAACTGGTGCATCGAAGCTGAGGACATGAAGGCAATATTGGTACCATGCTCATGATTGAGGATGAAGGCATGTTTCATATAACCCTCATAACGGTTGGTATGGAGCTTGATTCGATAAATATCATCACTATGAACATGTTCCTCATCCTGCCCACTGGTACGAATCTCATTCAAAGCCCCAAGTCCACCATGGAAGATGTAGTGCTTGCCTTTATACAGCCAACGGTTCTGTACATTATATTGTTCCCTGCCTGGCATATCATAGAAACCATCGCCATTGTCATCATGGTTTTTGAGGATATTCTCATGATGCAACAAGATCTCCGTTGCCCACTTATCCGATAGATGAACGTTGGCATCGGCGTTTGCTTCGATTCGGCTCTTGGTATCACCAAAGAGGTTTACCTCCACCTGTTGCTCATCCTCTGGCTTCAAGTAATCCACATTGATTTGACCTGTAATCGACTCATAGCCATTCTTCACCGAAGCACTACCCTTCGATACTTGAATGCCTTTCATCCAAGGTCCCGGCACATAGCCCAGGGCGTATGGGATGGCTGCACCACGGAAATTCGGCAGATTCTCGGTGAGCATCTGTACGTAAGTGCCCGAAAGACCGAGGAGTTTGATTTGTCTTGCGCCCGTCGTAGCATCATTATAAGCCACATCAACCGATGGGTTGGTCGTGAAACTCTCGCCTAAGTTGCAACAAGCCGCCTTGAAGAGTTCATCCTTGTTCACAGCAATGCCATTCACGGCACCAGCCAATCGAGAAGTGCCCGACTTACGAGCTACCACCTTCACCTCCTGCAAGGTCTCGTCCTTGAAGATGGAATCCTGAGAGGAGGAATCTACAGAGTCATTTCTTACAGAATTATGATATGATAACAGGGACGCAACCTCTGTCTTATTATTTTTTGCATAAGTCTCAGTACCAATAACCAGCAAGGCACTAAGCAATAGATATTTTGAATACATAAATATATTTCCTTTTATCCGAATCAAAATCTTAATTTCGGATGTTTTTTACCTTTTATATATGTATGCAACCCTAAGATTTTACTGATAGGGATAGGCATACGACAATCTTGGTTGCAAAAGTACAGAAAAACTTTTGCAACCTATTTGCAAATAGGGAAAAAATCAAATAATCAGAGTGTTAAGGATGGCAAGATAAGCCCTTGGAGGCGAATGCGGAACGTTCTGATTCCAATATCTTGCCTTCTGAATGCTACAGATAACAGGACGTGGCAATGTCTTCCAAAGAGCTGGCACGATGCCAGCAAACACTGGTGCTGTATCGAAATCCAGATGTTGGACAGAGACCGTAGGCGATAGCTTCACCTGCCTTACGTTCATGCAATGCTTTTTCACCTGTGCGCCCAGCTTACCTTGGCAACAGTCATGCCCCACGCAACAGTCAGCCATCATACCCACCATCACCTTGTCAGAACGAAGGCAGTGCATGACTGTAGTGCCCACGCTCAGGTAAACCACCATGAACGAGAGCATCAAAGCCATCAATATGTTGAGCGAACGTTTCATACCTATTTTTTTTGCACACCTTCCTTTTATCTGGTTGCAAAATTAAGTATTTTCCTCAGAATAAGAACCTAATAGGCCCATAAATTAATGACCTTTAACGGCTCTTGTTTAAAAAAATCAAAAAACACCGCTTCAAATAGCTCCCCTTTTCTTCAGTTCTACTTTTTCTCTAACCGTTTTTTTCATCCACTTTGTGAGTGCCACTTGACTAAAACAAGTAAGTAAAATATAGAAAGAAATAATAAAAAAACAGAGAGATCGCAAAAATAATCGTATTTTTGCAATCTCCTGATACGATTACCAGCAATATGGTATTCCTCGTTTCTCGCACTCTTTACGCAGAGCAGCGAGGAAGTAACTGCGCTCGCTGCCCCAACCACGAACCTTGCGCTCGTGATCTACGGTCTGCTTTAGTTGTTCATCGCTATATGCGGTAAAGCGGGCTGCATACTCTGAAATTCTTGACTCGGCATTAGCTGCCATCACATTCTCATTGTTCTTTAAATCTGAATTTGGATTCATAAAGATAATTATTTTAAGTTGTTAAACACTTACACATTCTTTTACCACCGTGGTTATCTCTATGCGAAACTCGGTTGGTGTGCCACAACTGGGCAACTCTTAATGCTTATTTCGATTGCAAAAGTACATCTTTATTCTGAAACCACCAAATTTTTCTCAAGTTTTTTTTCTAATGTCTTCCTCCTTCTTCAAAGAAGAAGATTTTTCGAGGTTTACCAGATAGCAAGGAAATCCACCACTTAATCGGGAGAGATAAACTGGAATGGTTAAACTTTCCTATATTTACATTATAATAGTATTATTATAACAATATTATAATTATCTTTGTACCATGATTATCAGAAAGATATAAGACTATTCAAAGACAATAAAGAAGATTATATACAATGATAGAGAATCCGTTTATTCTGCGAGGATACATATCCGACGCTTACTTCTGTGATAGAGAAAAGGAAACCATCGACTTGATAAGAGAAATCAAGAATGGCAATAATATCACCCTGATTGCACCTAGAAGAATCGGCAAGACAGGGTTGGTTCAACACGTCTATGCCCAAGAAGAAATCAAGGATAAATACTATACATTCCTGGTTGATATTTATGCCACGAAGACCCTAACCGACTTCATTCAGGAACTAGGCAGAAGTATTCTGCAAAGTCTGAAACCCAAAGGCACCAAAGTAGTGGAACATTTTCTGAACTGTCTCCACTCACTCCGTTCATCCATCAGCTTCGATATGAATGGCGTGCCTTCGTGGGGAGTGGATTTGGGAGAAATCACCAGTCCAACCACAACGCTCGATGAAATTTTCCATTATCTGGAGAGTGCTGATAAGCCTTGCATTGTGGCTATTGATGAATTCCAAACCATCAGGAGCTATAGAGAAGCGAATGTAGAAGCGATACTACGCACCTACATCCAGCACTGTCACAATGCCAGTTTCATCTTTGCCGGATCTCAACGCAACATGATGTCGGAGATGTTTTTGAGTCATGCCCGTCCTTTCTATCAGAGCACCTCCATTAAAACTCTGAAAGCTATTGATAGAGAGGTATATGCCGACTTCGCTACTCGCCTTTTTGAGGAAAGACAGAAGCGTATCATACGAGAAACCATTTATCAGATATACGACCGTTTTGACGGCATCACCTGGTATCTTCAGAGAATGCTCAATAAGATTTTCTCACTTACGGAAATAGCTGATGGCAAGATGACGGAAAAGGCTGATGGCAAAATAATGGAACTGGCGCTCAACTCGATTATAGACGAGAGTGCTTTTGCATACGAAGCCCTTCTCTTTCAATTGCCAGCTAAGCAAAAGGAACTTCTCTTTGCCATCTGCAACGCTGGCAAGGCTCAAAATATCATGTCGTCGGCATTCATCAAGAAGCACAATCTTCCTTCCGCCAGTTTTGTACAAGGTGGCATCAAAGGATTATTGGAGAAAGATTTTGTTACAGAAACAGATGGAACCTACGAATTGTACGATAAGTTCTTTGGTGAATGGCTGAAAAAGGAATTATAAGAATATAAACAAAAAAAAATATGATACAACAAATTGAATTTTCATTGCGTCCTTTTCCTCGTGGCTTTCATCTCATCACGAGCGAAGTACTCCGTCAATTACCAGCATTGCCAAAGACTGGAATACTAAATCTTTTCGTCAGACACACAAGTTGTGGATTGTCACTTAACGAGAATTTCGATCCAGATGTGCGATACGACCTGAAGGGAATCTTTGAGAGATTGGTACCAGATGGAGATCCGAGATACCTGCACCAAGATGAAGGTCCAACGGATATGTCAGCCCACGCCAAATCAAGTATGGTAGGAGTTTCACTGACGATTCCTATCACAAACGGCAGACTGAACCTCGGAACCTGGCAGGGGATATACCTATGCGAGTTTAGAGAAGGCGGCGGCAGCAGACATCTCATCGCCACAATCATGGGGGAATAAAAAAGACAAATGATAAACCATTTTATAGAAAGTAAAAACAAGAAACCCAGTAAATCAATGATTTACTGGGTTTATCTTGGGTGGAAGGTGGGACTCGAACCCACGACATTCAGAACCACAATCTGACGCTCTAACCAACTGAACTACGTCCACCATGTTAGCTTGCTTAATTGTTATTTCTTTTAAGCGAGTGCAAAGGTACTACTATTTTTTGATTCCACCAAATTTTTAGCGAACTTTTTTCGAAAAAACTTCATTTTTTCTCAAATTAAGCAGTTTTTTAGCCAGTTTTGTTGAAATTCGCTCTATTTTCACCTTCTTTTCCTCTTTTCTATTTTTTACTTTACTAATTCTTAGTCATCCATTCCCTTTAACTTTTTTCTCATTTCTCACTTCTCATTTCTAATTTCTAATTAGTCATGAATAAAAACTATGAAAAAGCGTACAAAGAGAGGGTGTGTCACGAATTCATGACACACCCTCTTCATAAAATACTTTTAAATTTCTCGAAGTAATGTAGAAAAATTACTTAGCTGGAGTTGCAGGAACTGCAGGGGCAGCCTTCTGAGCAGGAGCAGCAGGAGCAGCCTTCTGGGCATCAGCACCCTTAGCAGGAGCTGCAGTCTGAGCACCAGCAGCATTGTTAGCACCTGGCATAGCAGGGAGAGCAGTCTGCTCAGTTGTAGCAGAATTTTCCATTACACTACTTTCACCAACAGCTGTTGGAGCTACATAAGCACAAGCTACGCTGATGATAACCATAGCAGCAGCAAGGCCCCAAGTTAATTTCTCTACTACATCAGTGGTCTTACGAACACCCATGATAGCGTTTGAAGAAGAGAAGTTGGATGCGAGACCACCTCCCTTTGACTCCTGGATAAGCACGATGAAAATCATCAGCAATGCTACCAGGACGATTAATACTACAAATAATGTGTACATTTTTAAAACTAGTTTTATTTATTATTTTTGATCAATTTTTCCAAGAATCGCATCTGGTCAGCATAATGCATGCTCTTACCAGGATGCTTTTCATGCAAGCGACGTATAATGTCGAGTGCACGTTGGTATTTTCCCTGTTTAATATAGATACGAGCCAAAGTCTCAGTAAATACTCCACTATTTTCAGCCTGTTCCTCCTTGTTGTTGTCATCCAACTCAGGTTTGTACTCAGGCTGATAATCAGCAGAAACATCAATCTTAGGAAGTTTAAATCCTCCATCCTCCATGAAATCATCAATGAGCGAGATGGTACGAGAGGAGTTCTCTTCCTCAGTCTCCCCTTCTGTTTCCAGAAGATAAGCCACATAATCGACGGCTGCATCAGCAGGAGTTGGTTTTCTTTTTTCCTTTTTCTTTTCCTCGTCTTCCTTATCAGCAGGTATAGACTCCAGAAAGTTGTCTATCAAATCTGAAGTTCTATCAGCCGTATTGTCTTTCTTTCCAGCCGCAGCATGCGACTCTTTCTTGAGCTGATAATGAGCTGCCTCCACCATCTGGAATATCACCTTTCTGTCAGTAATATAGATAGCTGCCCGGCGAAGTTCTTCATCAAAACTGGCATCATGGAGCAAATACAAGTTCTGCAACATCAGCAATCGAGCCGTCTGATAGTACGGATAGAGTGCTAACAGCTCACGGAGATCATAAAGAGTCTCTTTATTCATCTCCTCCGGATGTTGTATCAATCTTGTTAATTCCACGAATCTCTAATAATATTAACAGTTATAATTTTTAAAAACTTTTTTTCTAACGAATTCAACTTTTCAGAAGAAATTCATCTTTCAGACAAAATGCTTCTATTCTGCCTACATATATCTCTCATGAGAACAATATCTCCCCTGAGAATTATAACTCCAGAGAGAATGCATATTTCTTGAGAGAATGCCTAATTACCAGTTTGCAACAGTAGCGTTGAAAATCTGCTCCACCAGATCCTTCACCATCTGATTGACCAGTTCTTCCTGAACCGAAGCCAGACTCTGGGTGGTCTCATAACTCTTTGAAGAAGTAAACTGGCGTTCAAAATCTTCATTGTGGTTCACATTATTGGTGAATCTCACATTTACAGTAATAGACAATTCGGTCTGTGCAGAATAGCCCTCGCTCGAAACACTCTTGTTGCGCTGGCTATACTGTGTAATCTCTCCCTCTATCTTCAGATCTCCATTTCTCTTGACCTGTTGCAAGCGGGTATGATTAGCAAATTCATCCTTCAAGGCATTGTTGAACATCGGTCCCATCGGTCCCCATACATAGGTACTTCTAATAGGGAATTCAGCTATCTGAATGGTCTTGGTCTTGGTATAGTCGATGCTTGCACCATTGAACTTATAGCTCACGGAGCATGCAGCAAGAATGCCAATAGTAAGGATGACACCTATTATATATATATGTTTGCGAAAACGCTTCATATTCCAATTGTCTTACTTATTTTTGTCTTTTTCTTCTTCCTCATCGCCATTGAGTCCATATTGCTTGAGTCGGCGATACAGCGTGCGGTCGGAAATACCAAGTTCCTGAGCAGCCTTTTTGCGATTTCCGTTATTTCGTTCCAAAGCCTTTTCGAGCATCTGGCGCCCCAAATCATTCAGATTCAGCGTTTCCGGTTCATTGATTTCCTCAACGATGGCATCTTCTGTCGCATGATGCGGAATGACCGGACGGATACTTGGTGTCTTATCCATTCTCGCAGGGAAGTCGCTTACAGTCTCTACTGGAGTAATAGCATTAGGACTTGCAAATCCACTGGCACCATTGAGCTGGCGGGCTTCATCCAATTGCTTACGCAGAGAACTGACATCACGACGGAGGTCACTCACATTGCCTCTCAACTCATAGAGAATCTTATAGAGAAGTTCACGCTCGCTCTCGTAGCTATGAGCACCGCCCGCCTGGGAAGGAATCGTAGCCAACTGGGTTGACTCTTCATCCATCGGAATATAATGCAAGAGCATTTCAGCACTGATTTCCCGTTCCTGGCTGAGCACAGACATCTGTTCTGTGATATTCTTGAGTTGTCTTACATTTCCCGGCCACTTATATTTGAGCATGATGCCCTTTGCATCCTCGCTGAGCGAAATCTTAGGCAACCTGTACTTTTCAGCCATTTGCATCGCAAAAAGTCTGAAGAGCAGAAGGATATCATTACCTCTTTCACGGAGCGGCGGCATCTGGATAGGAATGGTATTCAGACGATAATAGAGATCTTCGCGGAAGCGACCTTCACTGATGGCTTTGCGCATGTTGACATTCGTAGCTGCCACTATTCTCACATCAGTCTTTCTCACTTCCTGTCCACCTACGCGGATATATTCACCGGTTTCCAGCACACGGAGCAATCTGGCTTGTGTCTGGATAGGCAGTTCGCCCACCTCATCGAGGAAAATGGTTCCCTTGTTGGCGATACCGAAATATCCTTCACTTTCTCCGATAGCTCCCGTAAAGGAACCTTTCTCATGACCGAAGAGTTCGCTATCGATAGTACCTTCAGGAATACTACCGCAGTTGATAGCAAAATACTTCTCACGTCGGCGTGGTGAATGATCGTGGATAACACGCGGAATGATTTCCTTACCCACACCCGATTCACCGATGATAAGCACAGAAAGATCTGTCGGTGCCACCTGTAAGGCGACATCGAGCGCACGGTTCAATCCATCGCTATTACCCACGATGTTATACCGTTGTTTTACTTTCTGAAGTTCACTTGTGTCCATTTAGCTGACAAAATTACGCATTTTTTTTGAATAATCTGCAAAAATGGCATAAAATAGTCATTTTTTTAACTTTTCACCTCAGGCTTTGGGTTAAAAGGAGCATTAGAATGCTTCTTTGGGATGGAAAAACGCACTTTCTCGCTCTCATCACGTTTTTCGCGATAAAGCTTTGGAAGCGGATTTTCACGAGCCTCATCATACTCATTGCGATGATGATAAGCGTCCACAGCCAAATAGACTGCATGGCGGAAAGAAGTCTCATCAGCCTCTCCTACTCCTGCGATACAGAACTCCGGTGTAACATCTGCTGCAGTACGGATGATTGGCATGCCGGCAGTGAAGACTACACCGTCTTCCGTATATAGTGAATGGAAAGGAGTTGTTGCCTGGTCATGATACATAGCCATCACGCCGTCGAAGTCTCTGAAATAGCCTTTTCCGAAGAATTCATCTGTAGCATACGGACCAAACGCCTGCACGCCTTTCTCTGCCAATGCATCAATAGCAGGGATAATGATTTCGCGCTCTTCTGTACCGCAACTGCTATCCTCATTGGTCTTTGGATTCAAAGCAAGTACTGCGATACGTGGATTACTGATATAGAAATCACGCTTGAGAGTCTGCTGCATCAGGGTTACTTTTTCTACGATCGCCTCCAGACTGATAGCTGCTGGTACATCTTTCAGAGGTGTCTTTTCTGTGACCGATGCGATACGGAGATCACCGCCAATCAGCATAGACAATCCCTTCTTGCCTTCACCAAGACAGGTTTCAATATAATTTCTATGACCAGGGAAAGGATAGTTATCCATCTGCGCATTGGCATTGTTGACTGGTCCGGTAACCAGCACGTCGTAGAGACCGGCACGATAATCAGTCATGGCACGATCGAGCGCCTTTACTGCAGCCAGTCCTGAGTCAGCCGTAGGCATACCCATATCCACTTTCACCTCGTCATCTACAGCAGCCAGAAGATTGATTCTTCCATCCTGTACATCCTCAGCCTGCTGAATGATAGAGAACTGACCAGGCAAGTTCATTGCCTTGCGATAATAGGCTGCCACTTTTGGCGAGCCATATATAATAGGTGTACAGAGTTCCAGCATTTCTGGCTCTGCAAAGGTTTTAAAAATGAGTTCATATCCGATACCATTGGTATCTCCGTGGGTGATAGCCACCCTTACTTTCTGATTGTCCATATATTATATTTTGATGTATTTATTTGAATTTTATGATATTTATCTGAAACTTGCGATGGTGATAAGCTGAAACTTGCGATATTTTCAACTTCAGCTTACGAAGTTTTCATCTGCAGCTTACGAAATTTTTACCTGATAGTTGTCAGCACAGCTTCCAACTGCTTGATTAAATTTCTTTTCTTCATTTCGGGCGCATAGACGAAACCTATGATGACTAATGCATTATATTTTCCAAGTACGTTCCGCCCTTGTGTGAAGTCGGCATCAGACATCAGCTTCATCACATAGGGTCCACCCATGGCATCCCCCTTCATTTCCCAGCATCCATTTAAATATTCCCTGATATAGGCAAGTTGCATGTACATGCCATCCTCCTCACCTGGCACGTTGACACGTAGTACGCTGTCAACTTTCGGTTCGAGAGCAGATGGGAGATAGGGATTCCCTCGCCAAAAATCTCTCAACTTAAATATGAGGAGGCTCTGCATACCCGAGTTTGCATTATTTGACAGCCACAGGAAATCCTTACCACGCTTACTTGACTGCATGTCAGCAGGAATCTTCATGTCGATGCCGAAGAGCCGCTTTACCTCTTTCTGCTTCTCTACATTTTGCCGGATGACAGACGCCAAATGCTTCAGTTCCGATTCGTCCAGTATCTGGCGGAGTCTCATTCCATCCAGGCGGCTTTTCAACTGCTCTACGGTCTGCGCCTTGATACGGATGATGACTTGCGGAGCAGCATTGACATCCTTGCTGATTTTCACTTCAAAGTCACGATTTCTCTTATCCACATCCACGACTACCCGGTTTCTTACCGTCTGATACAGGCTCGTCAGTTTTCCTTTTCTCACCTGTATGATATTAAACATGGGTTCCGGCTGAGGCATATCTGGCACACTCTCCTGCAAGATAGCAGTTACGATGCGATTCGTATCTCCTTCAAGCACCACCTCATAGGGTTGACCGATACTTTCAGGAAGCCGATTGCTCTTTCCGTCTTTGCAACAAGCCAGCATGAATACAAAGCAGATTGCAAGAAATAATCTCAGATATTTCCAATTCATCATTATTTTATCATCGTTTTGTCGCTTATCTTCAAAAGAAAGGTCTTCAGCTCAGGAGAAATACATTCATTCACAGAGTAAAGTCTTTGAACTATTTGATCAAAAGGACAACACCTGTCGAGAAGAAAAGCTCCTATCAAGAATACTCTCGGCAAGAGCCCCCTACCGCGAGAAAAGACTTTCTATCGAAGAAGAAACGGGATTACCGCAAAGAACGTTCTTCGTCCTCGTGCTCTCTGATTTCTCCGATTTTCTTGGATGTACTGAGCAAGCCACAAGCTGCATAGATATCCTGTCCGCGACTGGCACGGATGGTCGTGAAGACACCGTGAGAAGTGAGATAATCACGGAACTGTTCCATTTTCTCATCATTGACGCCCTGCAATGGGATGTCCGGAATCTGATGGAAACGAATCAGATTGAAACGGCAGTCGAGGCCCTTCACCAACTTGATGATTGCCTTGGCGTGCTGCATACTGTCGTTCACTCCCTTGAACACGATATATTCGAAAGACAGGCGACGCTGGTGAGAGAAATCATAATTGCGGAGCAGCTCCACAACCTGTTCTATACCCATACCCTTCTCGGCAGGCATCAGTTCTGCTCGCTCAGAAGGTATCGGATCGTGCATCGAGATAGCCACATGGCACTCGCTCTCTTCGAGGAATCGCTTCAACTTGTTTTTGACGCCCACCGAACTTACTGTGATACGTTTCGGACTCCATGCCCAACCATAGTCTGCGGTCAGGATTTCCGTGGCACGCAACACATTATCCAGATTGTCCATCGGCTCGCCCTGTCCCATAAACACGATATTGGTAAGTTTGTCCACCTCTGGCAGGGAGTAGATCTGATTGAGGATATCGCCAGCAGGCAAACTTCCTTCAAACCCCTGCTTACCAGTCTGACAGAAGAGGCAGTTCATCTTGCATCCCACCTGTGATGAGACACAGAGCGTGGCACGGTCTTTGTCGGGGATATAGACCGTCTCTACAAACTTTCCGCTGCGCGTAGGGAACAGATACTTGATGGTACCATCTACGGAATGCTGTGCATCGGTATATCCGGCACATCCTATCTCATATTCTGCGGCCAACTTGGCACGGTTAGCTTTCGAGATATTAGTCATCTCATCGATGCTCTTCACATGCTGTTCATAGAGCCATTTAGCCATCTGCCCACCCGTGAAGGCAGGCATACCCAAGTCCTTAGCCACTTGCTTCAATTCAGCAAGGGTAAGCCCCAAAAGATATTTTTTTTCATCATTCATAGTGCAAAGATAGTATTTTTTGGCGAAAAATTGTTATCTTTGCCACATATTTTAATATAATAAGCTAAAATATAGATAAAAAATACCGTTTTGACCTCCGGAAAGGGAGCCGAAACGCAAAAACATAACACAAAAAAATGAGAGAAAAAATAGACCTTTTCTTACCTTGTGAAGACATTGAAGTAGCCCAAAGCGCACTTCTGGAACTTCATGACAACAAGACGGTTCAGCATATCAATCTCCTGGTGAGCGCTGATTTTGCAGCCCATCACCAAGTGCCTGATGGATGCACCTTCGTAGTCATTGACCGATTGGAAAGCAGCAACACGGTAGAAAGCATTGCTGAAAACACCGATGCCGATTATGTGATGATCTGCACCAAGACGACTCCGATCAGATGGGGACTCTATGCCCTGGAGCGATTCCTCCGCACGGCTGACGACACTGGTGCCGTCATGGTTTATTCCGACTATTATTCCTTGATCAAAGAAGATAAAGAGGCTGCAAAAGTTGGAGGAAAAGAAGAAAAAGATGGAGCTGAAACTCTTGAAGCAAAAGTGGATGGAGCAGAAACTCATAAACTGAAAGCTGAACAAGAAGCAAAAACCGGCAAGCTGATCAAGCATCCGGTTATTGATTACCAGTCTGGTAGCCTTCGCGACGACTTCGATTTCGGAAGCCTCTGGTTCATCAAGGCGCAAGCCCTCCGTGACTTCATCGCCCAACAGGACAGAGCTGACTATCAATATGCGGGCCTCTACGACCTCCGTCTCTACCTGAGCCGCGTGGGCGAGATTTTCCATCTCAATGAATTCCTCTATACAGAAGATGAACTCGACAACCGAAAGAGCGGCGAGAAGCAATTCGACTATGTGAACCCTCGCAACAGAGAGGTGCAGATAGAGATGGAAAAGGCTTGCACGCAGCATCTCAACAAGGTGGGAGCCCTCATCGATACCAGCTTTTATCGCCAGCCGGATTTCGGCGAACAGGAATTCTTCTACGAGGCTTCTGTGATCATCCCAGTTTTCAACAGAGAGAAGACCATCGCGGATGCCGTGAAGAGTGCGCTGAGCCAGAAAGCCAATTTCAAGTTCAACGTCATCGTGGTCAACAATCATTCTACCGACCGCACTGGCGAGATTATTGATGAAATCGCTCGCGAGATGGAAGCCAGAAACGACAAGCAGGCGGGACGTCTCGTACAAATTGTGCCTGTGAGAAACGATCTCGGCATCGGCGGCTGCTGGAATGTAGCCATCAATAGCGAGTACTGCGGCAAGTTTGCAGTCCAGTTGGACAGCGACGACCTCTATTCGTCTCCGAAGACTCTCCAGAAAATCGTAGATGCCTTTCACAACCAGAAGGCAGCGATGATGATCGGCTCGTACCGCATGTGCGACTTCGACCTCAACACCCTGCCTCCAGGACTGATAGACCATAAGGAATGGACCGAAGAAAACGGTTGCAACAACGCACTGCGCATCAACGGATTGGGTGCTCCGAGAGCATTCTTCACACCGCTCGTCAGACAGATACAGTTCCCTAACACGTCTTATGGCGAAGACTACGCCTTAGGCCTTGCCTTCTCTCGCCGATACAGAATCGGAAGAATCTATGATGAACTGTACCTCTGCCGCCGCTGGGGAGGCAACAGTGATGCCGCTCTGAGCATCGAAAAGGTGAATGCCAACAATCTCTATAAAGACCGTCTGCGCACGATGGAACTGAAGGCACGCCAGCAGATGCTGCAGGGCAAGGCCGACATTATGGAAGACAGCAGTATCTCACGCTTCTTCAACCGCCAGTTGGAGAGATGGGAGGATGCCCGCCATCGCTACCGCGACCTGAAGCACGTGGAGAGCCAGACTCTCTCCGAACTTCTCAAACTGCAATGGAACCCTGCCCGCATCGTGAGCACAGGTGCCAAGATAGACAAGAAGACCCTCGATGAGCGTCCATGCTTTCTCTGCGAGAAGAACCGTCCGAAGGTACAGATGTCCAAGCAGATAGACGAACGTTTCTACCTGCTGGTCAATCCGTTCCCTATCCTTCCGGTACATTTCACGATTCCGGCACGCAAGCATCAGCCGCAGGCCATCTTCAAGAACTATGGCGAGATGCACCGATTCCTGAGTCTGCACAGCGAACTGATGGTATTCTACAACGGTCCGAAGTGCGGTGCCTCGGCTCCAGACCATCTGCATTTCCAGGCAGGAACCAGCGGCATACTTCCCCTGCAGAACAACTGGCAGCGCCTCTCACGCAACCTGACAGATATCATCTGCCTGAACGACGAGGAGAAGATAGCAGCCATCCGCGACTATACCGTTCCAGCCTTCGTGATCATCTCCAAGAGCGAGGAAAGCGACGAGATGCTCTTCAAGCGCCTCTACAGTGCGATGCCTCAGCGCGGCGACGAGACTGAGCCGATGATGAACATCGTGGCCTGGCGCAAGGGTGATGAAACTATCAGTATCGTGATTCCAAGAGAGAAGCACCGCCCGGAAGCCTACTTTGCCGAGGGCGATGCCCAGATCATGGTTTCTCCGGGAGCCCTCGATATGTCGGGTCTCATCATCACGCCACGCGAAGAGGATTTCCGCAAGCTCACCGAGGAGAAGGCTGAGGCTATCCTGAAGGAATGCGGCATTTCCAGCGAGAAGATGGAAAGCATCATCCATAAGCTGAAGGCTGCCAAGGAGGCTGAGGAAAGCACCATCACTACTTCCACCTTATATAATAATGGTAAGCAGCCGGATGTCTCTGTGGGTATCGTGAGCGGTCAGAAGATTCACTTCTCGCTCAACAAGCCTTACCTTGCCAAGGGCGAGGTGGTTACGGGCGAACAAGAAGTGGAATTCTCCGAGGGAGGTGTGCTCTGGAACGGCAACCAGTACAGTTCGCTTACCTTCCATCCACAGAGTTGCGATGCTTCCTTCTCACTGAGCGATGTCACTATCGGCGTCAACTTCCACTGGGAACGCAAGGAAACACAGACCTTCTTAGGTACGCTCCATTTTGTGGTAGAATCAGACAAGATCTGCGCCATCAACGAGCTTCCTGTAGAGAAGTATCTGGAGAGCGTGATATCCAGCGAGATGAGTGCCACCTCCAGTCTTGAACTCCTCAAGGCGCATGCCGTGATCTCCCGTTCATGGCTCCTGGCACAGATGAAAAAGCGCAGAGACGTGGCTAAGAGCGGAAACAATTTCTTCTCTTTTGTCAAGAAAGACGACATGCTCATCCGCTGGTACGACCGCGAAGACCACACCATCTTTGATGTCTGCGCCGACGACCACTGCCAGCGCTACCAGGGCATCACCAAGGAGACTTCTCCGCATGTGGCAGAAGCTATCCGCCAGACCAAGGGACAGATTCTGATGGATGGCGAAGAAATCTGCGATGCCCGGTTCTCTAAGTGCTGCGGCGGTATCACCGAGGAATTCCAGTATTGCTGGGAGAACACGCCTAAGAGCTATCTCTCTGCGGTGAGGGATATTGCTTTGGGAATCAAGCCGGAAGGACTGAAGAGTCCTATGAATGCCGAGCGCTTGAAGGACGCAAGTGATACTGAGAACTTGAAGGGTTCAAAGGCTCTGATGGATTCTGAATACAGACTTCCTGACTTGACTCAGGAGGAAGAGGCTGACCGCTGGATCCGCTCCAACCCGCCTGCTTTCTGCAATACTACAGACAGAAAAGTGCTCTCGGAAGTATTAAACGACTATGACCAGGAGACTGCCGATTTCTATCGCTGGAAGGTGACGCTGACTCAGGAGAAACTGCAGCAGCTGCTCGAAGAGAAACTGAAGATGAACTTCGGCTGCATCCTCGACATGAAGGCTGTGGAACGCGGTACGAGCGGACGCATCAGCAAACTGCAGATTATCGGTACCGAAAAGACTTTCACCATTGGCAAGGAGTTGGAGATACGCAGAGCCTTGAGCGACAGCCATCTCTACAGTTCGGCTTTCGTGGTAGATAAGTTTGATCTGGACGAGAACCAGGTTCCTCAGCGCTTCGAACTGATCGGAGCCGGATGGGGACACGGAGTGGGTCTCTGTCAGATAGGTGCTGCCGTGATGGGCAACGAAGGATACTCCTACGATGATATCCTGCTGAGATACTATCAGGGAGCAGAAATCAAGAAAATCTACAAGTAAGTTCTAAGGATAGAGTCCTTTCTGATCAACGAGTAAGATCTAATTTCTGATAGACAAGCGATGTCTAAGAAACAGGACGATATCTAATGGACAAAAGATAAGTAATATCTAATGGATAAAATGGTAACAAAGAAGAATAGCAGGAATCCATGGGCATGGATCCCTACCCTATATTTTGCAGAGGGACTGCCCAACGTGATCGTGACAACTCTCTCTGTAGTGATGTATATGCAGTTGGGACTCACGGATGCCGAAGTGGGTCTCTATACAGGATGGCTGGCGCTTCCCTGGGTGATCAAACCCTTGTGGAGCCCGTTCATCGATCTGCTGAAAACGAAGCGCTGGTGGGTACTTACAATGCAGGCGCTCATCGGAGCAGCACTGGCAGGCATTGCGTTCTCGCTGCCTACGGCTTTCTGGTTTCAGGCCACCATGTGCTTCTTCTTCCTCATCGCCTTCTGCAGCGCCACCCACGACATCTCTGCCGACGGCTTCTATATGATAGAGCTGGATGAGCACAACCAGACGAAGTTTGTGGGTCTGCGCAACACCTTCTACCGCCTCGCCATCATCTTTGTGAATGGTTTCTTAGTGATGCTGGCTGGTGTGCTGCAGGTGATGTTCCGCAATCAGATACGCTTCTCGTGGGCACTGATTTTCTACGGATTAGCTGGCATCTTCATCGGTCTGTGGCTCTACCATAGCCGCCTGATGCCTACGCCGAAAGAGGATGTGCAGACGGAGAGAACTTTGGGCGAAGTGACTCACGAACTGAAGAATATGTTCCGCACTTTCTTTACAAAATTCGGAGTGAGAGAGACGGTCATCGTGATGCTCTTCCTGCTGTTCTACCGTTTCCCAGAGGCTTTGCTCAATACAATGACCAAGACTTTCATCCTTCGCCCTAACTCGCAGGGTGGTCTGGGCATGTCACCGCAGGAATACGGACTTGCCAATGGTACGGTTGGTCTCATCGGTCTCCTTCTGGGTGGTATCATCGGAGGTATCTTAGTGAGCCGCGACGGTATGAAGAAGTGGCTGTGGCCGATGGTTTGCGCCATCACCCTGCCGGATGCCGTCTATATCTATCTCAGCTATTCGCTCAATTCTGATATCGTGATGGTGTCCTCCTGCCTGTTCGTAGAGCAGTTCGGTTATGGATTAGGCTTCACGGTGCTTACGCTCTACATGCTGTTCTACAGTCAGGGCAAGTTCAAGACCTCTCACTACTCCATCTGTACCGGTATTTCCTATCTCGGCCTGATGCTTCCGGGCATGGTTTCAGGTTATCTGAAAGACATCTTGGGATACCGCCATTTCTTCATCGTCGTGATGGCGTGCTGCGCAATCACCTTCCTGGTTACCGCCTTCCTCAAAATAGATCCTAACTTCGGAAAAAAGGAAAAGGAGGAAGATGAAGGGGAAATGTTGGACGAAGAAGTGACGGAAGAAGAGATAACGGAAGAAGATGATATATGGGAAGAAGAGATAACGGAAGAAGAATATCTGGAAAATGAGGATTCTTCGGAAAAGCAGGATTTACAGAACGAAAACGAAAAGGGAAACCGAAAGTAAAGGGATTCCCGAAAAAATAAATATTTAATAGAAAAGAGAGGGTGTGTCATAAGTTTACAACACATCCTCTTTTCGTTTCTTTGAAGATTAACTTTATCGGATAATCGTCACCTCTCCATTCTTGGCTATTTTCACGATGCTGGATGGTGTGTGAGGCTTATGCTCCTGGCGACGGGTCCAGCAAACATAATCTACTTGTTCCAACAATGTCGGGTCGATATCACGATAGTTCTGCGCTGCAGGCTCACCACTCACATTGGCACTGGTGCTCACAATAGGCTTCTGGAAGCGATAACAGAGTTCCTTGCTGAAAGACTCGAAAGTTACTCGCATGGCAAGACTGCCATCCTCTGCCACCAAATTGTTGGCTACACCCGTAGCATCATCGAGGATGATGGTAGTAGGCTTCACAGGCATGGCTACATCGATGAAATCCCAAGCCACCTGAGGCACATTGCGGAAATAACGCGCCATACGGTCTGCACTATCCACCAGACAGATAAGCGCCTTACTGTCGTCGCGCTGCTTTATTTTGTAAACCTTTGCCACTGCCTCTGGGTTGGTAGCGTCACAACCGATACCCCAAACGGTATCTGTAGGATAGAGAATCACTCCACCCTTACGCATGCATTCTATTGCATTCTTAATATCTTCCTGTTGAGTCATTTTTTATTCTCCTTTATTATTAAATACTTCTGTACTGCTCGATATCTCTCATTCCGTTGAGGAAATCACGGGCTTCCATTCTCTTTTTGCCACTAATCTGTATTGTGTCGAGCTGGAGCCATTCATCTGCACAGGCTATTTGCAGGCTCTTTCCTTCTAATCTCAAGGTTCCTACTACAGAAGAAGCGACATTCTCTGAAGAAGCGGCATTCTCTACTGCAGCGGCGTTTGCAGAAGAACCAGCAACTGCCTTTCCGGTTTTGGAAGTCTTGAATACTTTCAGCACCTGCGCCTTACCGCCTTCCTTCTGAATCTCAGTCCAGGCGCCAGGATATGGCGAAAGACCGCGGATGAAGTCATACACCTTCTTGGCTGGCTGATTGAAATCGATACGGCAGGTATCCTTGAAGATTTTCGGAGCAGAATGAAGCACGGTGTCTGTCGTGATCATCTCGTCCTGCGGCATTGAGTCGATATTTCCGTCGGATGCTATCAGGCGGTCGATGGTCTCTACAGCTATCTCAGCGCCTAAATGCATCAGTCCGTCATAAACATACTCAACATCAGCATCGTCAGGGATGGCGAATGGCTTCTGCATGATGATGCGACCGGTATCAAAGTCGTGGTCGAGGAAGAAAGTGGTGACGCCAGTCTCCGTCTCACCATTGATGACAGCCCAGTTGATAGGGGCAGCACCGCGGTACTGAGGAAGAAGGGCTGCATGCACATTGAAGGTGCCGAAGCGAGGCATATCCCATACCACCTCTGGCAGCATTCGGAAAGCTACGACCACCTGCAGGTCGGCCTGATAACTGCGCAACTGCTCTACAAATTCCAGATCCTTCATCTTCACTGGCTGCAATACTGGCAAGCCCTTTGAGAGGGCATATTGCTTGACCGGCGAAGGCTGAAGAGTATCCTGATGACGACCCACCGGTTTGTCGGGCTGGGTTACTACAGCCACCACATTATATCCGCCTTCTACAAGGCTCTTGAGGGATTCCACCGCAAACTCCGGGGTTCCCATAAATACGATTCTTAAATCTTTTTTCTCCATTTTCCTATTGTTTAAAAAAAATGCAAGTTTACAAATATCGGAGCTTTGTCAAGGTAATTTCTAATTAGTAATTTAAAATTTGCAATTTCTAATTTCTAATTTCCTAAATTCCCTTTTACTCCGCCGACATGTCCGCCACAATCTGGCGATAAGTCGAATAAAGGCGGGTACGGCTGATATATCCCTTCAGCACGCCGTTCACATCCACTACAGGCAACTGCGCGGCATCAGTTTCGTCAAATTTCTTCATCACTTCCTGCATCGGTTCGTGATCGCTGAGCACGGCTGAAGGCTGGAGCATCAGCTGCTTTACCTTGAAGCGCGTGTAGAGTTCCGAACGGAAGATGATGTGACGGATGCGAGTGATATCGATGATGCCCAGCAAGACGCCAGCCTGATTGACTACCGGAAGGAAATTATTGTTGCTGCGACTGATTTCTGACACCAACTTACCCATCGGCAGGTCGGGACTTACCGGATGATAGTCCTTCTCCACCACGCTCTGCATACCCATCAGCGTGAGGGCAGCCTTGTCGATATGGTGGGTAAGCAACTTGCCTTCCCTTGCCAGTCGGAGCGCATAGATACTGTGGCTCTCGAAGATGCTAATGGTAAGCAGCGAGCAGATGCACACGATCATCAGTGGGATGAAGAGCAGGTAACCGCCTGTCAGTTCGGCTATCAGGAAGATGCCCGTCAGCGGTGCATGCATCACGCCCGTCATCACGCCTGCCATGCCCATCAGCGTAAAGTTCTGCTCCGGAATATAAACGCCTAACTTGTAGATGTTCCAGATGCGGGCAAAGAAGAAGCCTGCAAAACCGCCGATGAAAAGCGATGGAGCAAAGGTTCCACCACAACCGCCTGAACCATTGGTTGCTGAGGTGGCAAACACCTTGGTGAAGGTTACCAGTCCGATATATAGCACGAGCAACTGACTGTGACCATAGAAGAGCGAATTGCTCATCACCATGTCCCAGTCGGCCTCTGTTTTACCCTTCAGCAGGATGTTGACTGCAGAATATCCTTCGCCATAGAGCGATGGGAAGAGGAAGATGAGACTGCTCAGGATGATGCCTCCGAAGAGCAGTTTGACATACGGATACTGCTTCAACTGGGCGAAGAATCCCTCGCAGGCCGACATGGCTCTCATGAAGTAGAGACTCACGAAACCGCAGAATACGCCCAGCAGGATGCACGCCGGCACACGGTCGAGCTCCCACGGATTGGTGAGCGTGAAATCGAAGAGTGACTGCTCGCCCATCAGGATATAACTGAAACAGGTGGCCGTAACACAGGAGATGAGGATAGGCAGCAAAGAGGCCATCGAAAGATCTACCATCAGCACCTCAAGGGTAAAGACGAGACCTGCGATTGGGGCTTTGAAGATACCAGCAATGGCGGCACTCGCACCGCATCCTACTAACAGTATCATCGTTTTCTTGTCCATGCGGAATATCTGTCCCAGATTACTTCCGATGGCTGAACCCGTGAGCACAATCGGCGCCTCGGCTCCTACTGATCCACCGAATCCAATGGTGATACCAGAAGCTACTACCGACGACCAGCAGTTGTGCCCCTTCAGTTTCGACTGCTTGGTAGAAATCGCATAGAGCACTCTCGTGATACCATGAGAGATATTGTCTCGCACCACATACTTGATAAAGAGCGAGGTAAGATAGATGCCCACAATAGGGAACAAGAGGAAAAGCAGATTGTAGGTGCTTTTCTCAAAACCCGAAGTGAGCAACATCTGTATCTCGTGCACGATACTATGCAGGAAAAATCCGGCAACGGAGGCAAGCAGACCGATGACAAAAGCCAGGATAAGCGTCATCTGGCGGTCGGAGATATGCTCCTTCTGCCACGCTACCATTTTGGCTATTGCGCCCGGTTTTTCTGCCATTTCATCTATCATCTCTTATTATTTCTTTAAAAAGTTATCCTTTTATATTATTAGAATTCCGAAGTAAAGTGGAACTTGATATGCTCGAAGTCCTGCTGCGCCATGCTCAATACATAGCCAGAATCGGCCAGGAACACATCCCTGCCCTCGATATCCTTCGCCATGTACTGGTACTTGCGCTTCTTGAAACTCTCTAATTCCTTCTCGTCGTCGGCCTCTATCCAGCATGCCTTATGCAAGTGAACAGGCTCCCAACGGCACTTGGCATTATACTCGTTCTCCAGACGATACTGGATCACCTCAAACTGAAGCTGACCCACGGTTCCCACAATGCGGCGACCATTAAACTGATTGACAAACAACTGTGCCACACCCTCGTTCATCAGCTGCTCCAATCCCTTCTGGAACTGCTTGCTCTTCATCGGATCATCATTCTCGATATACTTGAAGAGCAGTGGAGAGAAGGATGGCAAACCGCGGAAGTGAATCTTCTCACCCTCGGTCAGCGTATCACCGATCTTGAAGATGCCATTGTCTGGCAAACCTACGATATCGCCCGGATAAGCCTCGTCGATGGTACTCTTGCGCTGCGCCATAAACTGGGTTGGCGAAGAGAAACGCACGGTCTTGTCGAGGCGCACGTGATAGTAAGGCTGATTGCGCACAAATTTGCCCGAACAGATCTTGCAGAATGCGATGCAGGAACGGTGGTTAGGGTCGATATTGGCAGTAATCTTGAAGATGAAACCCGTAAACTTAGGCTCCTCAGGCTCCACCATGCGCTCCTCTGCCTTGGTAGGTCTTGGCGATGGAGCTATCTGAACGAAACAGTCCAAGAGTTCCTGCACACCGAAGTTGTTCAATGCAGAACCGAAGAACACAGGAGCCACCTCGGCAGAGCGGTAGGTCTCGACGTCAAACTCAGGATAAACGCCATCCACCAGTTCCAGTTCCTCGCGCAACTGGGCAGCCTCGCGCTCGCCTACTCGCTGGTCGAGCTCCTCAGACTGCACATCCACCTCCACCTTTTCGGTTACGCGCTGCTTGTTAGGCGTAAAGAGGTTGAGCTGGTGCTCGTAGATATTATACACACCCTTGAATCGGGCGCCCTGTCCGATAGGCCATGAGAGTGGACGAACGGAAATCTTGAGTTCCTCCTCCAGCTCATCGAGCACGTCGAACGGATCACGACCCTCGCGGTCCATCTTGTTGATGAAGATGATAACCGGCGTATTGCGCATACGGCACACCTCCATCAGCTTGCGGGTCTGCGCCTCCACACCCTTGGCAGAATCCACCACGATGATGGCAGAATCCACGGCAGTAAGTGTGCGGTAGGTATCCTCGCAGAAGTCCTGGTGACCCGGAGTATCGAGGATGTTCACCTTATATGGTTCGCCAGACTGTCCGTCTGGGAGATAATCAAACTCCATCACAGAAGTAGATACAGAGATACCACGCTGCTTCTCGATGTCCATCCAGTCGGAAGTGGCAGACTTGCGTATCTTATTGTTCTTTACGGCACCAGCCACCTGTATCTGTCCACCGAAAAGCAAGAATTTCTCGGTCAATGTAGTCTTACCAGCATCCGGGTGAGAGATAATGGCAAACGTTCTTCTTCTTTCTATTTCTTTCATCTATGATTTATATGATTTTAAAATGTATATATAAATATGTATATAATGCTGATTTTCGAATATTGGAAATCGCCATCTGTCGTCCGACTTACATGTCGTCGTCGTCAAATTTCAATCCCTCGGTGCGATCCTTGATATAATAGTCGCTGAGCAGTCCCACGAAGGTAGTTATCTCCTTGATGGCACGCTCTGTTTCCGGGGTAATCGGCTTCTTCTGCAGTCGGAGCAGCATCACTCCGTAGAGGGCATCCAGACAGGTTTCTATCTCGTTGACGTCCTTGTCGCCCCTGTTGCGCAATTCCACGATGAATGGCAGCACCTTGTAATATTCGCCATTATAGATAGGGAACTTGGTGCTCTGCAGCAGCATGCCGTGCAGGTCGATCACGTCCTGGAGCAGCACCTTGTTGATATTGAGATGTCCCGATTCGCGCTTTCCCTCCTCATTCATCATGCGGATGAGATTGCCAAACCAGTCGATTTCCTCCTCCTTCTGTTCCGGAGTGAAATCAAAATTTTCGATATAGTGCTTCTTGATAACCGGGAGCGAACAGCCGCAGGCACGGATGATATCCTCCACCTGCCACATATACAGGAGGTATTCTGCTATACTTTTCTTCTTTAATTCCTGAGCTACAAACATCTTTTTTTAATTAGAAATTAGAAATTAGAAATGTTATATTTCAAATCAGAAATGCTATATTTCAAATTAGAAATTAGACATACTCCCTTAGAATTCCGGGAGATGATAGAGATTAAACACGGTTCCGACGAGTGCGATGAGCGAGAAGATGATCACGATACTTCCTATTACCTTATTAATAATAAGGATGCCGTTGGTATCAAACTTGCCCCTGATCTTGTCGATGAGCCATGTGAGACCGAACCACCACAGCAGCGCTCCGAACATGATGCTCAGATAGCCCACGCTCATCTCCAGCGGCATATCCGGCACTACGAAGGCAAACTGGGCAAAGGTGGCCATGAAGAGGAACACGATGAGCGGATTGGAGAGCGTGACGAAGAAGGCGGTGATGGCATTGTGCCAGAGCGTGCCCTGCTTCTTGCTGCTCTGATGCATGTTCTTCGTAGGATTGCTCTTGAAGCAATATACACCGAACACCAGGAGCAGAAGACCTCCGAAAATCTGCAGATAGAACTTGTTTTGGGCATTATTGACAATGTCCATCACGAAACTCATTCCCAAACCCGTGAAGAGAGCATACACGATATCGCTGAAAGCGGCACCGACACCCGTCACGAAACCAAACCAGCGGCCCTTGTTCAAAGTGCGCTGGATACACAAGATGCCAACAGGTCCCATCGGGGCTGAGGCGATCACACCTATGATAATTCCCTTGAATATGAAATCAAGTATATTTATCTGAATCGGAAACACTAAATTCATAACAAGGCGCAAAGTTACAAAAAAAAGGCCATATCTTGTAATTTTTTCGTGTAAAACTTTGTTTGTTACAAACTTTTTTATATCTTTGCACCATAATTCTAACTAAATAAATAGAAAAACATGACAGAGAATGCACTTAAGCCATATGTTATAGGTTTGGACCTGGGAGGTACCAATTCCGTATTCGGCATCGTAGATGCTCGTGGCGAAATAAAAGCTACTACTGCTATCAAGACAGGTGGTTATGATGATGTTAATGACTATGTAAAAGCTGCCGTGGAGGCTCTCCAGCCTATCATCGATACCGTGGGTGGTATCGACAAGATCAAGGCGATGGGTATCGGTGCTCCTAACGGCAATTACTATAGCGGAACTATCGAGTTCGCTCCTAACTTGGCTTGGGCTCACGATGGTGTAGTGCCTTTGGCTAAACTCTTCAGCGATGCGCTGGGTGGTCTGCCTGTGGCTCTTACCAATGATGCCAACGCTGCTGCATTGGGCGAGATGACCTACGGTGCGGCTCGTGGTATGAAGAATTTCATCGACGTGACACTCGGTACGGGTGTTGGTTCCGGTATTGTGATCGATGGCAAGATGGTCTATGGCTGCGATGGTTTCGCAGGCGAGTTGGGCCATGTCGTCATGGTTCGCGGCGAGGAAGGTCGTCTCTGCGGTTGCGGCCGTAAGGGATGCTTGGAGGCTTACTGCTCTGCTACTGGTGTGGCTCGCACAGCCCGTGAGTTCCTCGAGAAGAGTGATGAGCCATCTTTACTTCGCGATATGAAGCCAGAAGATATTACTTCTTATGATGTCAGCGTAGCTGCTGGTAAGGGTGATGCTTTGGCCAAGCGAGTATATGATTTCACTGGCAAGATGCTGGGTGAGGCTTGCGCTGATTTCGCTGCGTTCAGTTCTCCTGAGGCATTCGTATTCTTCGGTGGTCTTACCAAGGCTGGTGACCTCCTGATGAAGCCTCTCAAGGAATCTTACGATAAGAGTGTATTGAAGATTTTCAGGGGCAAGGCTAAGTTCTTGATCTCTACTCTCGATGGCAGCTCTGCTGCGGTACTTGGTGCCAGTGCAGTGGGCTGGGATTTGTAAGATATTTCTTTTTAATAAGCATAAAGTTTTAAAAAAAGCATTTTGTATATTGATATTTTCGGTATACCGCTATCGTGAGATAGTTTTTTTTGTGTGAATAGTACTCCCGGAGATTTACTCTGGGAGTATTTTTCGTATTTGCAGACTGTAAGTAAATGACACGATCTTTAAGTTCTTAGTAAACAGAGATTTATAGTCCATATCAAGGGATAGCATCCCATATTCAGGAAAGAATTATATCCCATATTCAGGTAAGAATTGTATTCAATGTACAGGTAAAAATTGTATTCAATATAATAAATAATCAAAAAATTAAAAATGAAGAAAATTTACACACTGGCTAATATGGCCAAAGGTATGATGCTCGCTGCCCTTCTGGCAGTAGGCACAACTGCTCTTGCGCAGAATGTTTCAGGTAACACAGAAAGCGGTACTGTTGAAGGCAATGAAAATGGTAGCAACGAGAATGAAACTTTCGCTCCTGCTGCTGAAAGCTCTTGGCTCCAACCTGTAAAACTCGTTGGTAATGGTCAGAAGGCTTACATCTACAACGTGGCTACTGGGACTTTTATCACCGGTAAGACTGCTACCGTGAAAAATATCAAGGATGCAGACGTCTGGACGATTAATGGCGATAAAACCCGTTGTTTCACTTGCGATAACGAGACAAAAGATCGTCTGTTCTTGGAATATTCCAGTTTATGGCACCCTTTGGTATGGTATGCAGAGGTATCTGACGACAGAAAAGCAACAGATTTTACCATCGTAGAAGGTTCTACAAAGAATAGCTATAAACTCACAAAATATAAAAAAATCACATTAAACGGCCCACAAACTGCCTACTTCAGCGTCAGCGGTGAGAAATACGTGGCAAGCACAAAACCTTCTATAGACAACGACTGGTATATCATTTCTGCAGACCAGAAGGATGTCTATACAGAATATACTTCCCTCTTCACTGAGGCTGCAAACCTGCTCAAGAATGAGAAGCTGAACGATCAGGAATCTGTTCTGGGCGCTATCAAAACTGCATTGCAGGAGACTGCCAAGGGTACTTTCGATACCTCCAATGCTGACATCAATACGCTCAAGACAACTATTGCAGCTGCCAAGAAAGCGATTGAGGATATCACTAACGGTATCAGCAATACCTCTGACAATCTCAAGAATGCAGAAATTACTTCTATCTATAGCGCCAACGGTACCCGCAAAGCCCAGCTGACCAAGGGTATCAACATCGTTAAGATGAGCAATGGTGCCGTCAAGAAGATTTTAGTGAAGTAAACAATAAGATTCAGACGATGGTGATCCAGACCGCCTCACCCTGATCGCTCGCCGCCATGATGGCGGTGATGAGCTTCGTCAGCGTGGCACGAGAGGAGGTCAACCTGCCCACTATCGTGTTCTCACCCACGAGAATGCAGCCCCGCGTATCTGCCGCCATGTTGCCGCTATGTATGCGTATGCCTGTGAAACCCGGCACGCCTACCAGCAGCGGAAGCCAGCGACGGAAGCGGGGCGATTTTGTTATGACCACTGGATAACTGCCTTCGGGAATGGCCGTCAGCCCCACTACCTTGCGAGCCTTCTTGCTCGACTGGCGTCCCAACGACTCGTTCACCAGCTGCGGCAGCAACTTCACGCCCAAGAGATTGCGCCAGGTAGGTTCCAATGTATCACAAAAATAGGTCTGGCGATTGAGCTGGTCGGGATTCTTCAGGGTCCTCACCGACTTTCCACGGTTGTTGACACCCAGTTCCATATCCTCATCGCCCAGAATATACAGTCGTCCGATGGTATATTCTTTTTTCTTAGCAATTCTTTTCAATATTAATTCCATCTTTTCTATATTTTAGTTTGATAAAATAGGCATTTTCAAAACTGACATTACTGAAATTGACATCGGTCTTAGTTTGACTGGCATTGACAGGAACGATTTTCCGCTCAATATATCCCCGATGAACCCAGTTATTGATCATCACTCGTGTTCCCTTCTGTCCCAATCCATACTCCAATCGGATGGCCATTGCCTCCTGATAGGAGAACTCATCAGGCAGCAACTGCAGGAGATTGGCTGGTCCTCGACGGCTCGATTTCACGCCCCCATCCTCGGCCTTGGCAATGGCATCTCCGAAGAAACGCATCTTGCAGTAGAGGTCGTAGCGCAGGCTCCAGCGGATGAATTCATCCATCTCCGGCTCCCACTTACAACCGTTGGCCACGTAGAGCACACAGGCCTTCAGATAGGCAATGACATTGGCTCGGAAACTGAGATTCTCGTAGATGCGGTTCTGCGTCATGCGGGCAAAATCAGCATTCTCCTCCTTCAGTTTCAGGGCGAGCTGGAAGGCCTGTTCACATTCCACCAGTCCGCTCGTCTTACAGAGATTTTCGATGTAAGGACGCAGAGCCTCACGGAAGTCATCGCCATAATAGCCATAGACGGGCATCTCGGCTCCAATCTCTCTTTCGGGTATCGTACAGAAATTGATACGCGAGATAGGACCATCGGTGAGCACGCGGGAGAAGTAGCGCAAACCCTTCTGGATGGTGGTAGATGCATTCCAGTTGAAGCGGATGGTGACGCGCTCCGTAACGCTGGATGTGCCCACACGGGTCTGACCATACTGGTTGGCTGGATCGAAGGCAAGACACATGATGCGGAACTGCTGGTTGCCCTGACCACGGAGTGCATCAAACTGGTCTATTTCATTGAGCGAAGTATAGAGAAAATGCTCTTGTGCCTCTGCCGTTCGCATCACGAAAGCAGGATTGGTCATATCGGCATCTATCTCCTGAATCACGAGATTTTCCGGTCGCTTTCTCTTGTCCTTGTTGGCCCCCTTTCGGGTCACCTCGTCCTTCCATGCTTTCTCCCTTGCCAGGTTTTCCCGGTCTCGCTTGCGGATATCTTCCATCACATAACTGATAGGCATCTGCACGCACGATTTTCCGGCTCCTGTTCCGGCAAGCAGACAGGTCATCAGCGTGGCCTCATGCTCCACATTGTCGATATACTTAAAGCGGGTTTTCCAGAGATGCGTGGCGAGCGACGGGAATACGGCATGCGCCACGGCAGGCTTATAGACTTCGGGCGTGCGACTCACGAGCAGGGCGATGAGAGCGGGCAGTTTCTCGGGCATCGGAGGCGGTGCGGGATAGTCCTCCTCCTGGTTCTGCTGCGCCATCTCCTTACTGCCGAGCCTTTCAGCCTGTGCATTGATGCGGATCACCTCGCGCGACATAGGTTTGCAACTGTCGTGATAGCGGGCATAGAAGTCGCTGATGAGCTGCTGGCAGTCACGCTCCTGTGCAAAGGCGGGCATGCGCTGCTCAACCACCCTTCTGAGTTCCTCTTCACCCATCATCCTGCTGGCTCCGGCACTCATGATGGCCAGGAGCGAGGAGTGGCGCGATCCTACGGCATTGATATCTACTTCTGCCAGCCCAGCCTGCGCCCTGAAGAGGTCGAAAGCGATAAGATTCTTATCATTTCCATGATGGCTCCCATCAGGATGAGCAGGAGCACTGCCAACACCAGTTGAGGTGTGGCTATCAGCAGGATGAGCAGCAGGATGAGGAGGAACTTGAGCGCCTCCCACAGCTGGTTGTTTTTCTCCGGTTTTATCACAGGAAAGTAACGGTTGATTGTCATGATTTTCTGAATTAGAATGTTTTTGATTTTGTGAAGTATTTTCTGAAACCCGTCCGTCTATGTCGAGACCTCGCTTGCGGAAGGCTTCCCTTCGGAGATTGATTTCGTCTTCCGGCAGAAGGGCATACCAATCGCTGGAACGGTAAATTTCCGAGTCTGCATCCGTCATAAAGATGATGCGTTCGGGCGAGAAGCAGCTCTCGTCACACGGCACACCCAATGCCTGGCAATAGGCTCGCTGCGCTTCCTCGATGGTCATGCCTATCGGCATACGAATGTCGATATGGAGCTTCTTGCGGGCGGAATACTCCAAATGCAGGAGCATTCCTTTCCAGGGATTTCTCTGTCCTTTCTCGGGATTTTTCTGTCCCTTCTCGGTCTTTTGATCTGCCGTCACAGCCTCATCCCCGTCATGATTTTCCACTGCAGCAGTTCTGTTTTCATCCTCATCATTAGAACCTCCAGAAGCAGCCGTTGCTCCTTGTTCTCCTGTATCATCAGGGATAAAATCGAGGGAATCCAGCAGCTTTGCCCGTTCCAATGCCATTTCTACGAGTTCCTTTTCATCCACATCAATGGTGGTCTGAAAGAGGAAGCTTTCGGGGATGATGTTTGCCTGGCGGCGCTTATTATCCTTGAACTGGTAATAATGGGCACTGCGGAATGGCAACTGGCTTTTGATGCGCTGCTGCGCCTTGGCAAGTGCTGCTGAATCATGGTTGTTGATACTGCGGATGGGCTTTTCGCCTCGTATCTGCAATATCGCATCGTGTACCCAGGGGTAACGGATGGTTTTGTCGTACTCCGAGAGAGGCTGGGAAGTGACGCTCCCCTTATTGCCGCCCCGGAATCCATTGAAAGCGATACGGAATCGCTGATTTTCATTTTCTTTTTTCATCATTTATTTAGAAGTTTTAGTAATAACTTGGGGGTTATATAGAACCCACCACCCTTTTACAAGATTTAACGAAAGCGAGGGGTATAAGCCTCGTTTCTTCATAGATTTTCTTCATCGGATTTCACGGATTTTCTTCATCGGATTACGCGGAGTTATCGGAACATTCTTGCTCTTCGGATTACTCACGGATTTTCGCGGATATTTGGCCGCTGGCCAATGATTAGTGCCCGAAAGGAGCTGCTATTGTTTTTGTCACGCAGATTTCGCAGATGACGCAGATTTTTCTTCGTGGAAGTTTTTGTCCCACAGATTTCACAGATTTTCACAGATTTTTTATGGAATCTTTGGAGAATCGCTTTGTCCGATCTCAGGGGGTATCTGTATCGACCGAACAGGTCGCATCAGCGAAATCCGTGAGTAATCGCCTCAGCAGAAACCTCCGAATTAATTCCGTTGTCATCCGATGAATAAAAAAATCCTATGAGAAAAAAATCTGCGTCATCTGCGAAATCTGCGTGACTAAAAAAACTCCGATGAAAAAATCTGTGTATATCAGTGAAATCTGTGGGACTTTTACAACCTCAGGGGGTATCTGTATCGACCGAACAGGTCGCATCCGCGAAATCCGTGAGTAATCGCCACAGCAGGCACCTCCGAATTAATTCCGTGTCATCCGATGAACAAAAAATCCTATGAATAAAAAATCCTATGAATGAAACTAACAAGATTTATCCCTTATCGGAATAGGAAACCAAGAGGCGGAGGCGGCTTCGGTCCAGGTCGTGGATAAAGCGGCGCCCCTTCTCTGTCCAGACGAGATACATCTGGGTTTTCACGCGAGATCCCTCTTCAGCAGCATACCTGCCACAGCCCCCATAAACCTCCACCGTGCCATATCTCGTACGGCTCTTGGCAAGACCCTGATGGGCATAGTGGGCATAGAGCAGATACTGACCGCTCTGATAATACTGCACATGAAGAGAACAGAGCGCACGGTTCAGTTCCTGGGCAGTCATCCCGAGTTCCTTGGCAATCTGAGTGGTGGTGAAACAGGAGATGGAGTCGAGCACATTGTCGGCATAGAAAGCCTTCGGCATCAGTCGGTCAATATCCCCTTCGAGCGAGAGAATCTCCTCGGCACTCTTCTGGATTTTCACCACCTGCTGCCCCACCTTCTCGTTGAGCTGCCTGATGCGCTCATCCTGTTCGGCGATGAGTTTCGTCTTCGCCTCGATGGTGCTCCTCAGGATATTTTCGGTTTTCAGGAATACACTTTCTGCCTTCTTGCGCAGCTCCTCCTCCGTGTCACCCTGGTTCACCGGGATATAACCGCCCGTCTTGCGTATCTGGGGCAGCACCACGGAGGTAACCCAGAGTTTGAATCGCTGGGCACATTTCTTTTTGGAACCGAAGATGAGGGAGTAGAGTCCATTCTCATTCACGAAGATCATCAGTCGGTTCTGAATCACTTCTCTACGGTGGCTATAGCTCACCCGGATCTTGGAGGCGATACAGTGTTTCACTGCATCATGTTCGTTAACGTGCTGATATACAGCCTGATTGGATCTGCAATACCCAAGCGCATCGCAAACATCCTTACTACAGAAAAGCGGTTCCCCCTTTTCGTTAAGTATCGTACGTACCTGACCAAACTCAGGATTATCGAATACCATCACATGAATGGCATTGTTAAGCTCCACGGCCAGACTGCCGCGAACAATAAAATGATATTTTGTCATAAACTTTATTGAAATTTAATGTATTAATAATTCATGTTATTACAAATATGAAAACATAATCAACTCAAGTTTCACAAGTTCAGAAATTGAGTAATAATTATGTCATCATTTATCAAAATCTTTTTCTTTGTATCAACCTTGTAAAAGAGCGGGTGGATACTCTCCGAAAATTCTGCCAACAAGGCATAACACGAAAAGCCCACGAACCTCAGAACTCGGCTTGTTCTGAAATCCGTGGGCAAAGGTACGGTGAAAAATTCAAAGCTATTTAGTACGTACTTGGTACGGTCGTACTACATAGTACTAAAAAAAGTTGTCTGAACTATGAAAATCAGGCTGAAAAATCGAAAATCAGGCTGGATAAAGTTAAGGATGGAACAATAAACTTGAATGGCTTCCTGGGCTGGTTGGCAAAGGGAGAAATAGGAGTGTGCACAACCCCTAAGAGGATTAAGACAGAAGAAGTAGAGGAAGAATTTAAGGAGAAGAATGAATATATCATTAATGCTCCCCAACTTGATAAATTAGACCTGGTTGAGATTACTCAATCAGAGTTCATTGAGTACGTATTTGAGAGAGACACGAAACTATAGAAAGAAGTAAAGCCTTTCAAAGACGAAAGAAGCCCAGAATACATTTTGTGGCTTGCTCAGAAACGAAAGAAGGCAGAGAAGATAGATTACTCTGGTTATCTCTGCTGGAGATACAACCCTATAGTCTTCATTAAACAAGGTAAAGCAAACAAACACCGTATCTTGCTGAAAAATGATGGTGGTGATTCTCTTAATTATATAGAGAGCTTGCAGCTCGGAAAGAATGATCTAGCAATTCTCTCTCCAGTTACTTATGTGGGACGAAATAACACGGCTAGAAACGCCCGATATTTGTACGCTATGGCTTTCGATTTGGATGGTGTGGGAATTATAAGCAGATAAACGGTTTGATGCGTTGTATAGAGCTGGATTTGATTCCGAAACCAAATCTATTGGTTAGTTCTGGCCATGGTCTGCACTTATATTTCTTATTGAAGGAGCCTTGTCCTCTTTATATGAGAAATCATGAAGTTCTTAACAAGCTTAAGAAGGGCTTGACAGATAAAATCAGGAATAACCTGACTTCTGATGATAGAAATAAACAGTATCAGGGAGTTCTGTAGTCTTTCCGACTTCCTGGCACAACAACAAAGTTTGGACGTAAAATCCGGGCGTTTCACAGCTCAACGGCAGCACTCTATTCCATCGTTGAATTAAATGATTATGTTGTAGAATCAAAGAGACTGACAAAGGAAGAACTGAAACAGCTGACGGATGGCCCAGTTTACAATCTTTCTGGAGTTGTGCTTTCTGAGGCAAAGGAACGGCGGCCTGAATGGTACGCTTCGAAAGTGCTGGAAAAGCGCCATGTGGGCAAGAAATGGCACGTTAAACGGAGTGTGTATGATTGGTGGCTGAGAAGACTTCGCGAATCTAAAGACGAAGTGATGCTGCATCACCGTTATTGGTGTATCATGACTTTAGTAGTTTATGCGGTAAAATGTGACATACCAAGGGATGAAGTCTATGCGGATGCACTTTCCTTAGTTGACAAGTGTGATGCTCTTACGGAGGTTGAGGATAATCACTTCACAACAGAAGATGTTGATGATGCCATGAGAGCTTATGACGAGAATTATAATACCTGGCCAATCGATGCGATTGAAAAGACGACACTGATTCATATCGAAAGAAACCGCAGAAATGAAAAAGGAAAGGGAAGAAAGCAGGCAGATCATCTGAAACGTGCTCGTTTCTCTCGTGACTTAGATCATGAGAATTGGCGAAAGGGAAATGGTCGTAAGAAAGGTTCTGTTGTATCTCCTGAAGATAGCCGCTGCGCACAGATTGTGAAGAGGTGGAGAGAAGAGAATGATGGCTGCAGTAACAAGTCGAAGTGTGCTAGAGAAACTGGGTTGAATAGGAATACTGTGTCAAAGTGGTGGGGTGCTTTTGAATAATTGATACCACATAAAAGTGTAATGTAAACATTATGCCTTTATGCGGTGCGGTTTGATAATGTTACATAACCAATATGTTGTATTTTTTATATCGATTTGTATTGTGCAAGAGAGGTCGTAATATGATTACCGCCTCTCTTGTTGATTATTACACTATCTTTCTTTTATTGTATATCTCCTTTTTCTCTCATTTCCTCATAGGTTGACTTGTGGAGTGGCTTTAAATCGTCAAAACAAAATATAGGTCTGAATTTTTCCTTTATTTGAGCGTGTCTATGTGCTACCCATTTTTTATATGATTTTCTGTCCATGTAGAGTAAGCCTTCTTCTTTGCACATTTCTGCGAGCTCTTTGTTTCTAAGTTGCTCAAAAAGTTCTGGGTCTTGATTGGCAAGATCAAAATAGCAATCAAAAATGAAATCCTGAGAAATATATAACAAATCGGAATCGTGTGCTAGATTGCTAAAGCCATACTCTTTAAATGCCTCTGTAATTCCTGTATAGAAAATACTCCATGCTTTTTCGAGCTGTTCAGGGTAAGCTTTTCCTTGGGTGAATGTCACTCCTCTAAATGGAGCTCGTTTTTGTGGATCGATATATCTAATTACGGTATCACCAAAGCACATAGACAAGTTTAACATCAATAGATTGGACGATGCAATGTTTATTGGT
>UMFV01007957.1_pt1 | contig 38927 bp, 44 predicted proteins | sample 1965101 | NCBI WGS metagenome assembly UMFV01 (sample SAMEA4836055, study PRJEB28245) | human gut metagenome | biome: gut microbiome; material: fecal sample | place: Denmark | collected 2008 | reverse complement strand
GCCCATGGCGCGCAAACAAAAGGACCGCCACTTCCCGCGGCGGTCCAAACAACTATCCTTTTTATCATCCTTCAGTGTATCTTATAACAGAATTATAGCATTCCCTGTTATTCAGCCTTTTCCGCCTTCTCCTCCGGCTCCTCATCCTCAAAGAAGTCATCGTCAAAGTCATCGTCGAAATCATCTTCAAAATCCTCCAGATAATCCGGAGTAAAGAAACGGTATACAGCGTATGCAATACCTGCCACTGCTGCCACTGCTCCAATGATGGCCAGCACCCAGAGAATGCAGTTCTTTTTCTTCTCGTCCTCTTCTCTCTTGTGAAGCAGTTCATTGATTCTGCTGGAATTCATCAGTTCTTCTACACGGCTTAATGCCTCTTTCCCCATCTGATCAAACCTGTCTCTGTCAAATCTGTTCATTCTACCCACGTCCTTTCTTATATATAAGCACTTCTGCCCTCTTGCTTGTTTTTAATTATTATATCATGGAAGCTCTTGATTTACTATCCCAATTTATTCAAATTTTATCCAATTGTTTCAATCCAATTTTAATTGAAACCCGATCCCGGCGGGAATCCGCTATGCAGATACCGGTTTCCGCCAGGCGTTCCGGACACTGCCACACCTATCAGACCTTTTTTAGCTTTGCAAAGGATGCAAACATCTTCTTCTGGCCCGCACCGTCGAACACCACGGTGACTTCGTAGTCCTTCCCTCCGTCCCTGATGGACTTCACGGTTCCTTCTCCGAATTTGATGTGCCTGACCCGGTCTCCCTCGCCGTAATCCAGGGATGCTGCCTTCTGTACCGTAAATGCTTTGCCAAATCCCGGATTACCCGCTGGGCTACCGGCGCCCAGGCCTGACAGAGGCTGGGATGCACCGGATGCATATGCGTTATAACCTTTTCCAAAGGTGCTTGTACGCGTATTCCCTGGGGCCGGCTGGTTCCACGGCAGACCTGCTTCGCCGGAAATACCTGACCTACCAAATCCACCTGCACCGTCCCCATTGTTCCGGCTGCCAAAGCTTCCCAGCACCGGTTCCAGACGCTCCTCCTCCAGCAACTCACCCGGCACTTCCTCCAGGAAACGGCTGGGCTTGCAGTATCTGGTCTCTCCGTTGACCATCCGCTGTCTGGCGCTGGTAATCACCAGCTCATTCTTGGCCCTTGTGATTCCCACATAGCAGAGACGACGCTCCTCCTCCATGTCTGTTTTGTCATCGGAATTTATAGACATCATGCTGGGGAACAGTCCGTCCTCCAGACCTACCAGATACACCTTTGGGAGCTCCAGTCCCTTGGCGCTGTGCAGGGTCATGAGGGTGACCCGGTTTTCAGATTCATCCATATTGTCTATATCAGCCACCAGGGCCACCTGCTCCAGGAATTCATCCAGTGTGGAATGCTCGCTGTCCTCCTCGTAGCTCACGGCCTTGTTGACCAGCTCCTCTATGTTCTCCAGCCTGGTCTGGGACTCCACCTCTCCCTCTGCCTCCAGCTCCTGCTGGTAGCCTGTCTCGTCCATGATACCCTCTATCAAATCCTGGATGGTGTAATCCTCTGACTGTGCCCTGGCTCGGAAGCTCTCCATCTGCCCTATGAAGGTTCCGATTTTCTCAGCAGCCTTGCCTATGCCCGGAATCTGGCGGGCCTCCCTGAGGGCGTCGTACAGGCTCATGCCATGTTCAGAGGCAAAGATGGTTACCTTCCCCATGGTGGTGGCTCCGATTCCCCGCTTGGGCACATTGATAATGCGCAGCACAGACAAATCATCCACTCCGTTGGCTATAGTCTTTAAATAGGCCAGGATATCCTTGATTTCCTTTCTCTGATAGAAATTCACGCCTCCTACCAGGCGATAGGGTACGTTGTAAAAGATACACCTCTCCTCCAGAAGGCGGGACTGGGCATTGGTGCGGTAGAGCACAGCCTGGTCCTGATAAGCATAGACGCTGTCCCTTATCTCCCTGGCCACAAAGTCCGCTTCCTCTCTGGCCGTGACAAATTGTTTAAAACGAATCAACTCCCCCTCCCCATTGGCGGTCCACAGGGTTTTGTCCTTACGTCCCCGGTTGTGGCGTATGACGCCGTTGGCCGCATTCAGTATATTCTGGGTGGAGCGGTAATTCTGCTCCAGCTTAATGACCTTTGCCCCGGGAAATGTCTCCTCGAAGCTCAGAATATTCCCTATATCCGCCCCTCTGAACCGGTAAATGGACTGGTCGTCATCCCCCACCACACACAGGTTCCTGTACTTGGAAGCCAGCAGGCTGATCAGCTTAAACTGGGCCAGGTTGGTGTCCTGATATTCGTCCACCATGATATACTTAAACCGCTCCTGGTAGTAATTCAGGATCTCGCTGTTGTTCTGGAACAGCTCTACTGTCTTTACTATGAGGTCGTCGAAGTCCAGGGCATTGTTCTTCCTGAGACGCTTCTGGTACTCCTTATATATCTCCCCAATCCCGCGCTGCCTGAAGTCCTGTCCTGCATTTAACAGGAACTCATCAGGGCCGATGAGCTTGTCCTTTGCGGAGGATATGGTGCCTAACACGGAACGCTCCTTGAACTGCTTGGTATCCACATCCATGGCCTTGAACACCTGCTTCATCAGGGTCTTTTGGTCGTCGCTGTCATAGATGGAAAAATTCGTGTTGTAGCCCAGATACTCTATATGCCTGCGCAGGATGCGCACACAGGTGGAGTGGAAGGTGCTGACCCAAATGCTCTCAGCCCCAAATCCTACCAGCTGGTCCACCCTTTCCCTCATCTCTCCGGCCGCCTTATTGGTAAAGGTGATGGCCAGGATATTCCACGGGTTCACCTGCTTCTCATCAATCAGATATGCCACTCTGTGGGTCAGCACCCTGGTTTTTCCGGAACCGGCTCCTGCTAAAATAAGGAGAGGCCCTTCCGTATGAAGGACCGCCTCCTTCTGCATGGGATTCAATGTATCGTAAATACTCATAAACTATGTACCGCCTTCTTAACTGCAATTATGTTTATTAAGTATACCATTCTGAATCCCATCCTGCAAGACCCGCATTTGGAACGATTGCAGGCGGCAAAATACAATCCTATCTTACAAGCAATCCACCATACATGCGGCAGGTCCTTGTTCCAGGTTTGATTTCGCCATTGATTGAATAAATATAATCTCCGTTCAGCACCAGGCCTTCCCCGCACGGGGCTTCAAAAGGAACTTCTCCCACAGCGCTCCATGCATTTTCCAGAGCATTAAAAATCAGTAAAGCCACTGCATCCCCGCCGCTGAATACATAAATCCGGCCATCCAGCACCTGTGATACGCACTGTGTCCTGGTTTCCTCCCCTGGCACACAATATGATAACACAAGAAGTCTCAGGATAAAACAATCTGATGGAAAATACGTCAGATCCCAGTATGCTGGGGCTTTTTTTATTTTGCTTGAAAAACAAGAAATAAGTTTGTTATAGAGTGCTTGATAACAGTTGAACCGCCGTATGCCAAACGGCATGTACGGTGTGAGAGGGGAGAGAAAATCTCCCTACTCGATTCTGTAGGAAGTGGAGGTCCTTTTGGGGCCGGCTTGATGTGAGCCCTATTGCATGATATAATGATACGGCAAAATGAACCACAAGAAAAATGCCTAAACGGCGGACAGAACGGAGAAATTTTATGAGAAAAGGCGATATTTACGAAGGAATAGTGGAAAAAATCGAATTCCCGAATAAGGGTATCCTGCATATAGATGGCGAGAGAGTGGTGATAAAGAATGCCATACCAGGCCAGAAAATTCAGTGTGTTATCACCAAGCGCAGAAAGGGAAAGTCAGAGGCCAGAACCTTGGAGATACTGGAGCATTCACCGGCAGAAAGGCCGGAGGAGGCATGTCCGCATTTTGGGATATGCGGCGGCTGCATTTACCAGAGCCTGCCCTACGAAGAACAGTTAAAAATAAAAAAAGAGCAGGTAAAATCCCTGCTGGACAGCGTGGTAGAGGACGGCACCTACGAGTTTCAGGGAATCAAGGCCAGCCCCACCTCATCAGGATACCGCAATAAAATGGAGTTTTCCTTTGGAGATGAGGTAAAGGATGGCCCCCTGGCATTGGGAATGCACAAGAGGGGGAGCTTTTACGATATCGTAACCACTCCTGAGTGCCGGATTGTACATCCGGATTTCTGCAGGATACTGGTGGCCACCAAAGAATATTTTGAGGAACTGGGGATTGCTTTCTATAAGAAATTACAGCACCAGGGTTATCTTCGCCATCTGCTGGTCCGAAGGGCGGTAAAGACAGGGGAAATTCTGGTAGACCTGGTGACCAGCACACAGCGGGAGTATCTGGGCGAAAGGACAGAGGAAGAGGTGCTGTCAAAGTGGACGGAAAAGCTGGCTGGCCTTCCTCTGGATGGCAGGCTGGCGGGAATTCTTCACACAGAGAATGACTCCCTGGCAGATGTGGTGCAGAGCGACGCGACCCACATCCTTTACGGTCAGGATTACTTTTACGAAGAACTGCTGGGACTGCGTTTTCGTATCTCGCCCTTCTCTTTCTTTCAGACAAATTCCCTTGGCGCGGAGATTCTGTACGATACAGTACGGGGATTTGTAGGCGATACAAAGGACAGAGTGGTATTCGATCTATACAGCGGAACCGGAACCATTGCACAGATACTGGCGTCTGTGGCTAAAAAGGTGGTGGGCGTTGAGATTGTAGAAGAAGCCGTCAGGTCAGCCAAGGTAAACGCCGAACTCAATGGACTGGAGAACTGCGAGTTTTTGGCCGGCGATGTGCTCAAAGTGATAGATGAACTCCAGGATAAGCCCGATCTGATTGTAGTGGATCCTCCCAGGGATGGAATACATCCTAAGGCATTGGGAAAAATCATTGATTTCGGGGTGGACCGGATTGTATATATATCTTGTAAACCTACCAGTTTGGTCAGAGATTTGGCGGTGCTGCAGGACAGAGGATATAGGGTGGAGAAGGTTTGTGGGGTGGATATGTTTCCGGGGACCATGAATGTCGAGGTGGTAATAATGATGCGGAATTGTGGTTTGAAAGGAAAATTCAGGGGTTAAACCACAAGATATAGTGGTTTTTGGCGAAAAATCGAGGAAAAAATTGGACAAAAAATGGCCGTTTTTGACCCCGATTTTTTGGCCTTTTCATAGATGTGAGATGGGTAAAAGAGGATATGGGGTAAAATTTCAGGTCAGCCAGATTAAAAATGGCTGACCTTTTTTAATAGAGAGTATCAAAAATAGAAACGGCTATATGTGAAGGGACAGAGAGGGGAATTTAAATGTTTAAGATTTATTTGAGCCGGACAGTAAGCCCTGGTGTAGGTATCAGTCTGCCGGCTACAATCGAAGAAATGAGAGAAGCCTATTCTCTTCTGAATGGAACGGATACAGTTCCGTTGGAAACAGCTACCGCCTATGTGGAATCATCCATTCCAAATCTGCGCCAGTACCTGTATGAGGTCCCGGTTTCAGAAAAAAGATTGGAGGAACTGAACTACCTGGCCTATCGTGTGAAATGGATGGACAGCCAGGATGAGGCGGTATTCGGAACCGTGATTGAGATGATGAAACCGGAGACACTCCAAAATATCATCAATCTTTCCTGCAACATGGATAAATTCAGATATCTGCCGGGCACAACTACAGAAGCAAAATTAGGAGAATATCTGCTGAAGGGATACCTTGATATGACTATGGAGGAGCAGGCAGTCAGATCTAACTATGAGTGGATTGGAAAAGATTATATAAAAAAACACGATGGTATGTTTCATGCATTTGGCTATACTAGCGGGATTCAAGAAGAGTTGGAGCCTATTTATGGAGGGAATGAGTTACCCGATCCGGATTTCAAACAGACTTGCAGTTTTAAAGTATGGATCTATAAAGGGAATCCTTATGATAACTATACATTGACCCTTCTGGCAACCGAAAGCAAAATGGATGCGCTCAAGAGCGCTATGGGAATTTCAAACTGGAGCGAATGTAAACAGTTAGACATCCAGTGCAGAGTGCCAACGCTGTGGGATTGGCTGCCGGAGTATGGTTCCATAGAGGAGCTGAATGATTTGGTGACTGAGCATTGTCAGAGCATGGAGAATCAGCAGGCGCCAGTATTGGAGATGTAAATGAAAAGGTCATCGAATAAAAAATCCAGGTCAGCCAGATTAGAAAATGGCTGGCCTTTTTAAATAGATTATAAAAAATGAAGGAGGAGTTTCATGCAGATCACAACCGATGAGTTACGCAGAATGACAAATCAGGAGGGACTGATTCTCCAGGGCTGTGGAGGGGAGGCGCAGGAGTGGATAGACGGAATCAACGAACTGTTAACGCAGGAAGGCATTTTATTGGAGAGGACAGAGTTTAAACATGTGAAGTCATTTTGCCATGAGGGATTGACCAACCTGCTGTTTCCGTTTGAGGATGTGAAACTCGATCTTGGAAAGCTGGCGATATGGAGAATTAAGAGCCATGAGACGTTTGGGGGTACTTGGCTGTCTGATTATGTTCCGAACCGGTTGGGAGGTTTTCTGGACGAGGCGCCTGCACAAAAGACAGAGGAGATTCAACAGCCGGGTGAACACCCGTCTCATTCTGCATGGGAAGGCGAGGAAGCTGGTCTGGGCGGGATGTCGATGAAGCAGTAAATGGGTAGGGGGATTACCAATTAATTGGTTTTCGTAAGGTCAATACATCAAAGAAAGATGGTGAATCATGAATTGAAAGATTATACAGTGAACACAGCCATAACCTTTCATACCGGATTTGATGACAGGGAGTGTAACTGCCTGATGTATGAAGGGATGAAGGAAATGATTAAACATGATATCCAGACCGCATTCTTAAGTGATGAAAGCCTTAAGGGTTATATCACCAGCGATCTGACGCTGCGGTTCCTGGATGGCTACAAGGTACGGGTGGAGTATGAGTTTTCCTGTTACGATGAAAATAAGCAGGAGGCAGAAGGATTTTCCAACTACTGTGTGAAAGGAGTCCAGAGCAGACTGGAAGAACTGGGGTACCGTATGGAGAGTATCAGTTCAAAAGCAGAAGAGATGGATATGGGGTGGCTGGATGAATTGGAATCCATGGTATTCCGTTAGAGAGAAGAGATGGAAATTTAATCAGCCGGACTTTCATAGGAACGTGTTGACGGCTGATGAGACCGAGGAACCACAGTTATTGTCTTTTTGAATAAGGGCATAGCTGCTTTTTTTATGTCAAAATCCCACCGATTTGAGAGAAAGGACTGAGAATCATGACTGTAAGATTTATGAAAGGGACGTCAATCGCAGAGCTGGAACGGGAAATGCAGCAGGTGCCGGGGTTCAGGCAGCGAAAGAGCGGAATCATCCGGAGCCGGCAGGCTGGAGAGACAGCGAGAGGTGAAAGCTGCCGGTATGTCAATGTGTGGAGAGCAGAAAAAGAACAGGGTAGGGACGGCCATCTGTATACCGCAGCGGATAAGGAAATGCCTTCTGCATTCTATCAGATTTTACTCAGAATGTTGGCAGAGGAACTGCCGGGATCAGCCCTGACGGCCCGGGTAGGGAAACTCCGGGAGGAAGGGGAGAAAGGGATTATGTTTTTTAAAAGTGAGGAACACAGGCGGCGGTTTCGGGCACTCATGCGCTGTGGTTTATATCCGGGGCTTGTGATGGAACCGGGATTTGCAGCAGCCGTGTTTCTGTTGAGCAGCGAGGAGATGCTTTGGGAAAAGGCCGGGCCATTTGTGCAGGAGCACACGATTGACTATAGCCGATTCCGCCTTCGCGGGGCAGATTTAGACAGCTATGCAACGTTCTGTGTGGCAAAGGAATTATGTACCGGAAAACCTTATGTGTCTTTATCGGAATTGGGAGATCCGGAACTGTTCCATGACGGGCTGCTGCGTCTGATTATCCATGCGGTCTTAATCAGCCGGCATGGAATAGGGACTGTCTTAAATGAGGAGGAAGTGGAATGTTAGAAATCCGGATTGGCTATGGGGATATAGTTTCCGAGCAAATGGGGATTCCAATGTCGGCTTCAGACTTTGAGGCTGCCAAAAAGATACTGGACGAGGGGAAAGCCGGGAATCAGCCGGTGACGGTTCGTTCGCTGGTTTCCCCGGTTCAGCCGCTGTCAGAGATGATTACAGGGATGGATTATGGAGATGAGACGATGCGGAAGGAACTGGACTTCCTGGGTTCGCGGCTGCGGCATATGACAAGGAAAGAGCAGGATATTTTTTCCGTGGCGCTTAAATTGGAAACGCCTGGAACGCTGAAGGAGATCATCAATCTTTCATATAACCTGGATTCCTATGATCTGTTGGAGGATATCAGTGATCCGGGGCGAATTGCGGCAGAGCTGTTACGCAGGGGGAAACAGATTGAGATACCAGAGGTACTGTACCCCATGCTGGATTTTGAACGCATCCGGGATTCCTATTTTGCAGACCACAAAGGTGATGACTGTCCAAGTGGCCTTGTTTTAAAGCGTGAGAATACGGTTTATACAGAAGTGTATCAGAACTACCTTCCGGATCCGGGATATGATAAAAATTCGCTATTTCTGCTTCATCTGCGCCGCCCCTCACGAAATGGAATGGTAAACGTTTCCCTGGCAATCCCGGCAGATAAAGAACAAATGGAGCTGGCGAAAAAGGAACTGGGGATACAGGAGTTTTCCGAATGTCAATGGAATCAGTACGGCGGACTGCTTGATGAGCTGCGTCATTATCTTCCGGTAGGGAGTAAGGTAGAAGAACTGAACCAGTTTGCCTGGTTTTTAAAAGAAAAGGTGCTGGATGGCACGGAGCAGATCGTGGAAAAGCTGAAAGCGGTGTTAACCGCGGAATGCCCCCGCAGCCTGGATGAGGCCACGGATGTTTTAAGCGACCTGGATCATTATCAGGTCCTTTCAGAATTTAGAACACCAGAAGACTATGCCAGATGGCGGATGAAAGATGACGGTTCGCTTTATGTTTCCCGGTTTTGTGAAGCATACCTAGACTGGAACAGTCTGGGAAAGGCGCTGATGAAGCGGGATGGAACCAGGTGGTCGGAACAGGGAACCGTGTTGCGTGATGAGTGGCATTGCAATGAACTGTGCGAGAACGATTCCATTATCAGACTATACAGTCCACTGTTGGCAGAATTGGTGGATGAAGATGAGTATTCCTCTTCTCTTTCCTCTGTTGGATTGATTTCTTATGAGGACGATATTCTGGACGCGATTGCCTCAGATGATATCTTGAAAACAGAAAAAGGACTTGGAGAGTACCTGGATAATCAACTTTTAAAACAAAGGGTAATCAGTATGCGCCCAACGGTGGAGCGCTATCAGTATAATCTCTGGGGCGTGCTGGAAATCAAGAGCCATGGGGAGCTGAACCCGGAGGAGTTAGAGGTCCTTAAACGGGAATGGGCAGGACAAGCTTGTGATGGCTGGGGAGAATGTTTTTCACAGGAAGGCATCGAGTGTGAGTCGGACTGTGATCTGTATGTCTATTTTGGCCATTCTAAATTTCGTGTACAGACGGAACAGGAGCTGAAGGGAATTGTCCCGGAGCAGGAACTGACAGGCATGGAGGGGCTGGGCGGCATCTCATAAAAAGAGGGGAAGGAGCCAGCCGACAGCTGTGAAACGAGAAATCTGAAAGAGGAGGTGAGGGAGATTGATGCATTATGAACGTGTCCGCAGCGATTTGCAGCGGGCAGAAAGGACGATCATCATGGCATTGCGATCTAATATAGATTCAGAGATAGAAAAGAGAGCGCTGGAGGAATCGCTTAATCTGGTACAGGAGGCAGCGGAGAAATGTCGCTTGGCGCAAGCTGAGTCTGTCCAGAAGACATTTTCGCAGGGAATAAGCATGGAGTGAACCACGCAGGAGGAAGAGGGAGAAAAGGAAAGGGGGATGAGAGGTATGAGTAAACCCATGAAGGTATGGATATATGCCTGCCAGTTTGAGGAAGATCCTGCTTATCAGGGAAGTGTTCTTTCTCTGCCGGCTCACCAGGAGGCGGTAAAGGATGCGTTTCAGAGGGCTAGACTAAAGGAGGGGGAGCCTTATTTTTTGGACCGCGGAGGGTACTGGCCGGGATTTATCGAATCGGTTCTGGAGCGCTGCAATCATACACTGGGGGAATTAAATCTATTAGCTTATAAGCTGTCACAAATGACAGAGCGGCAGATTGAAATTTATGAAGGTGTTTTAAAGGTTCTTCCGGAGCGAAATATGAAGCAGGTTATCAATGGGCTGTATAACCTGGAGCGGTTTGAATTTCTCCCAGGGATCCGATGTGACAGTGATATCGGGGAAATGACCATTGAAAATGATCTGGATCCACTGTTAAAGGAGCTGCCAGAAGACATTTACCCGCTTTTAGATACTGAAAAGGTTGGAGCATATGTAAGAGAAACGGAAAATGGCGTGTTTACATCGAGGGGCTACTGCTACCGTGTTTCAGACCAGTGGCAGGAAGTCTATGACGGAAAGCAGCTTCCGGAACAGGTGGAGCTTTATCAATCTCGGTTTTCTCTGTACCTTGTTCCAAAGGGAACAGAACCGGAGGATTTAAGCGTTGGGGCCTGGCTGGAACTTCCGTACAATGAAGCATCAAAAATCCAGGTATTAGAGAATCTGGGACTGGAATCATTTAAGCATTGCAGGATTGCCAAAGTGCACACTGCGGTTCCGCTGTTTGAGCAGTTAACAGGGCGAGACAATGGCATAGACCGGTGGAACGATTTCGCCAGGAAACTGTCCTCCATGACAGAGAAAGAATTGTTGAAGTACAAGGCGGTAGCTGAGTATGAAAGGTGTTCCAGCTTAGAGCAGGCTGCCGAACTGACAGATAGGTTGGACCAGTATGTGTTTGATCCGGTACAGGTGACCTACGCTACTTACGGAAGGGAATGTCTGGAGCAGATGGGAGCGGACCTAGAGACACAGGCATTCCGGTGGTTTGACTTTGAAGGATATGGGAAAGAGCTGTATTCCCAGACCGGAAGAAAGCTTACGGCCTATGGGGCGGTCTCAAAGGAGCCCGGCCTGGAAGAGGTTCAGTCGGAGGACCATGCCATTATGACGCAGGGAATGGGATAGAGGAGGTGAGGAAGTATCAACAGTTTTATATCCTGGGTGGGAGGCAAAAAGGCGCTGCGGAACACGGTGTATGAATTGTCCCCAGCCAGTTTCGAGCGTTATATTGAAGTGTTTGGAGGCGGAGGCTGGGTGCTGTTCGGGAGACCGCCGGATCCGAAGGTGATGGAGGTCTATAATGATTTCAATTCCAACCTGACCAATTTATATGCCTGTGTGAAGAACCACACCATGGAATTTTTGCGCCAGCTGGGATTCCTGCCTTTAAACGGAAGGGACGAATTCCTTGTGCTGCGAAGGTTTTTAGAGGGGCAGGAGTTCAATCGGACTTTTCTGGCGCAGGAACTGGAGCTGGCAAGGCATAACCTGCCACCCCTGGAGTTCGAGGAACTGCGTTCCCTCCTTCTGGAACGCGCAGCGCCGGGGGATGTCCAGAGGGCGGCGGCATTTTACAAAGTAATCCGGTACAGCTATGGAAGCGGCTGCACATCCTTTGGCTGCCAGCCCTTTGATGTGAGAAAGACCTTCCATCTGATCTGGAAGGCGGCGGATCGTCTGGCGAATACGGTCATCGAGAATAAAGACTTTGAGGCGCTCATCCGGCAGTATGACCGGGAGAACGCCTTTCTTTATTGCGATCCGCCTTATTTTATGACGGAGGACCACTATGAAGTGGAGTTTCCAAGGCAGGACCATGTGAGACTTCGGGAAACCTTGGCAGACTGTCAGGGAAAATGGATGGTCAGCTATAACGATTGTGACTATATCCGGGGACTGTACGAGGGCTGTTACATCACAGCGGTCAGCCGGATCAATAACCTGGCCCAGCGCTATGACTGTGGGTGTGAATTCCCGGAGGTGATCATTACCAACTATGATCCCCAGGAGCGGAAGAAATGGGGCCCACAGCAGATGGATCTGTTTTCTGCCGGGCTGTTGGGAGGTGAGATGGAAGATGGAGGGAACTGAGAAACTCTGGTGGGCAAAGCAGCGGCTGGAGGAACAGACAGAAGGAAAACAGCGCCTGATTATTGGAGCTGGAGGACACCTCTTCGTGAAGGTGGATGACAGCTGCCTGGCGGCTTGTTACTTTGCCATGGTCAAGAATCAGAAAACTGGGCAGTATCATGCGGACGTAAAAGGATATCTGCGGACATTCAGCGGGTACCGCAATGGAACAAGGCTGGAGCAGCTGGCGGAAGAAATAAGCGGGCTGGCGGCGCTTGTGAAGGAACTGGAAGGCGCGCAGCTTAGTGTGAGTGAAGAGGGACTCTACCGATTCTGTTATGAGTTGGAAATACAGGAAACAGCAGAATGAGAGGAAAGGGAGGCGTAATGAGAAACGTGAAAATCAATGGGAGAGTGGCGGAGGATGGAAGTATCATCCTGCCGCCAGGTGTATTAGAAAGTATGTGCCTGAACCCAGGGAATCTGGTATCGCTAGAGTTTGCCCCAACCAGTCTCGCCAAAGAGGCCAATGGTTATGGGCCGTGGTTTCAGGTGGAAACGGGGAACTGTGAGATGGATATCATTGCCGATGAGGAGACAGCAGAGTTAGTAGTCCCTCATGATTTACTGAACGATGCCCATATCCCAATGGATGCCGGGTTGGTGGTTCAGACGATTCCGGGGGCGATCTTAATCGGTGATACGGATCCCATGGCGGCGGTCCAGGCGCCTCTCCTGGAGATCCTGTCCCTGTTTGGGATATCTGAGAAGGAAGCGAAGAAGGCAATCGAAGAAGGAGGTTACTACGATGAGTAAGCCGGTATATAAGGTGATGGACAGCAAGGGAAGGGTGTTGATTCCGAGAGAACTGCGTTTGGCGGCCGGTATGTACGGCGGGGATATCTTGGCCCTTCAGCTCCGGGAAGGGAAGGTGTCCGTGCGTAAGGTGGAAATCGTGGAGGTGGGGGACCAGTCATCAGAAGCAGTGGAGGCCTATGTCCGCGCCGCCATTAAAACTATGCCGGATACGGTCCGCTTAAGTCTGATCTCAGACCTGTCCGGGTTGGTCCGGGAAAAGGAGGAAAACCATGTCGGATAGTCAGATTTATACAGATAGGGATTGTATGGAGACAGGAAGCGGCTGCTCTCTGAAAGGGAAGGTGGTTGTTCTGAAAAAATCTGCCCTGGCGGCTGGCTTTGGCAGGCAGCTTTATTACTGTATGGGCGGGAATGGAGCCAATGCGAATGCCTTAGGAAAGTCTGTGTTTCTGGTGAACTTAAAGAATGGTGAATTTGAACGTTGTGTCCGGGATCATGTGCTTGGCGTGTTGAAGCCGGAACTTCTGCCGGATGAGGAGAAGCTGCAGCTCTCCCAGATCCGCCCACCCGGGGCCCTGCCGTTAGAGTGCCATGAACCCCAGTACAGTGGATTCAGTTTCCTGGAGGATGGAAGGTATGCGGCCGGGGTGCGGCTCTGTAATGAAAAGGAAGCCATGGAATATGTGGAAATGCAAAAACCCTATCAGCACCGGATCATGCTATGTGACCGGAATGATTTCTGTGTCTGGGAGGTGCGGGATGGCAGGCAGATTTACCCTACACAGGAAGCGTTAGATCAGATGCGTCAGGGATTGGAAGGCAGTCCGGGACCAATGCAGATATAAGGGGAGGAACGGAAAAGACGGAACAGTGACCTGCTGACGGTAGAAATGACACTGAAGAGGGGAAGCAAGACGGAGCATAGCAGTTAATAACGCTGGCAACCGAGAAAAAATGTCTGTCGGATTTCATTTACAGCCAGGAGGTGGACCGGAAACGTTGCTTGAGGGATCTGACGGGGAGGGACATGAAGCAGTTTCGGAAGCGATTGGACCATTACTTGGATATGCTGCTTATGGTCCCATTCTTTCGTGGGGGTGGGGATGTGGATGAAAAGTCCGTCTCTTTCATCTCTCCGGAGCAGAGACTGCGCAAGTATCTGGAAGAGCATCCTAGAAAGTCAGAGTATACGGGAAAGGCGATTCAGAGTCATCGGCTTGTAGATAAAAATGGAGAGGAATTTGAGATGTGGCATGGATTTTGGGCCAGGGATGCACCTAGAGGAAATAGGAATGTCTGGGGAAGACGCTGCAGGCTCCAAAGATGAACAAAACAGACGAGGAAAGGAGTGGAAGTCCTATGCGTGGGATTCGGGTGGAAAACGGACGGATTATATACTTTGGAAACCCGGCCGGATATATTGCCGGGAGCCAGGCGGTGGTGGACCCGATCTTTAAGGGAAAGGAACTGGAATCCTATCTGGAACGGCAGGGCGGGATTGAAGCCGTGGTATGGAAGGGCGGCGTATACGACCGGTTGATGAATGGACAGGTGGAGACTCAGGGCTGTGAACCCTTGAAGAACTGCCGGATCTGGCAGCTAAAGCCCGAGGTCAATATCCATATGAAATTCATTGGTTATGATATGCTGGTTGAGAGATTCGGAGAACCGGACCCACAGAATTACCACATGGTTTATGACGGGGAAATAGAGACCAATGAATTGGAACGGATCTATGAGAAATTCGATGGAGGGCAGGAGGTTCCGGGCTATACGGGACATTCCCTCTCGGTGTCAGATGTGATTGAGCTATACAATGAGGAAGCCAGTAAATTCTATTACGTGGATTATAGGGATTTCAAGCAGGTTGCATTTGGGGGACCGAAACCGGTCCAGTCCCTGGTGCTTCAGTTGTAGCAATGGAAACCAGGCAGCGAAAGGCTGCCTTTTATCATGTGAGGAGGAGCAATCTATGAGAAAAGGATTTGAGCGTGTAAAACGTGTGGCAGCGTGGAATATGTGGAAGGTACGGGCGGTTCTTGCAGACCGTTCCGGTGAAAATTTCATCGATAGCGCTATCTTTTCTTAACTACAGCAACACTATATAAATGTATACGATATAGATAGTGGTTAATCCCTTTAAACATAAGGGATTGGCAGGGGAAATGGTTTAGACGGAGACGCTGGTTTATTCCCTGTTTCATGTACACGATATAAACTATAAGGAAAGAGGTAGAATCCTATGAAAGAAAAGATGAATTCCATTAAGGTAAAGGCAATAAAACTGTATGCAAGGACAAGCGGTATCTTAGCAGACAACAGAGGGGAAGGCTACATTGACACGGCCGTTGTCATATTGATATCGGTGGTGCTCGGCGCTTTACTGCTGGCTGGATTATACGCTTTATTCGGAGACGTTGTCCTCTTTTCTTAATGGTATGTATACGATACAAAATGGCTACGATTACACCTTGTTTTTCTCATAGTGACACTGATTTCCTCCATCCAATAAAATGATAGAAAGTGAGACGATGATATGAAAAGAAAGATTAACGCTAAGATGATTCAGATAAGGACAAAAGTAATTCGGATAATGGCGGATAAACGCGGGGAAGGATTCGTGGATACTGCCGTGAAAATTTTGATTTCCGTAGTGATAGGTGCCTTGCTGCTGGCAGGACTGTATGCCTTGTTCAACGATTCCATATTACCTGAGTTGCAGAACCGTATTCATCAGATGTTCAGCTACAGCGGTTGATGAAATAAGACAGTAAGGACATTCCTATGTTATACTCTTTCTGCCCGGCAGAATAAATAAGACCGGGCAGAAAGAGGTGACAGGTGGAGAAAAACAAAAGGTTCCGGCTTGTACGGTTTGCCTTTGAGACAAGGGACGGAGGCATTCTGTATCGATATATGATAACAGAAGACAAGATTCCTATGCTGGAAGTGAATCAATGGCTCATGGCAAAGGCCATGCGTAAGGCCAGTACATCGAAGGAATATGGAAAAAAGCTGGTGGTATTCCTGAATTATCTTTCAGACAATGATGCCGATTATAGTGTGGCGACGAATGAGCATGTTAAGCGTTTTATTCGACTGCTCCTTTTTGGGGATATGGAGGACTTAAAACTGCTGTATTATGAGACGAACCGGGTATACCAGACAGCGGCATATTATTTAACAGTAATTACGGAGTTCTACAAATGGCTGGATGACAATTACGGAAGCAATATGGAGTTTTGCAGAAAAAGCAATCATTATCATGCAAGGAAATCCTTTCTGTATGGTCAGATTTACAATTATGACTACCAATATATTTTAGATGCCGCACTGCCCAGACAGAAACCAAGACGTGAATATATTAAGTGGTACACAAAAGAGCAGATTGATTTGATGTGCTGTCATTTTACCACCTTACGGGATGAAGCCGTGTTTCGTCTGACGTTGGAGGGCTTTCGTATTGATGAGGTTCTGAGTATGAAACTGTCAGATTATGATTCTGTGAAGCAATTAATACAGCCCACAAGGTCAAAAGGAAGATCAGAGGTATATACAGGGAATCAGAACCATTTGCGGGTAGTGGCGCTTCCGGAACTATTATGTATTCTTCTGAATTGCTACATTAGCACAGAACGGTCAGATGCTGAGAATGGGTATGGCATTCCTAGCGAATATTTGTTTTTGAATTTGCAGAAAGACAATATGCAGGGAAAGCCAATGACTTACCATAATTATTATGCGATTTTGAAGCGCTGTGCAAAGCGGGCAGGATTTGAACCGGAGATGATCCGAAGCCATAGCGGACGGAGCACAAAGGTCATGGAATTCCTGGAGCATCAGGCAAAGCATCCGGAAGATGAGATAGAAGATAGTACGATTATGCAGTGCTTTGGCTGGCGGAGCGCAGATTCCATCAGTTCATACCGCGATTATAACAATCAGGTCATTGCATATGAGACCATGAAAAAACTGCATAAGAAGGAGAGGAAGCCGGATGATACAGATGCTTGAGATTAGGACAGGCAGTGCCATATGGGAGATTGATGGCACAATCCTTCGTTTCCGGCGCTTGAAAAATGTAGGAGATGCAGTGGTGGAGAGAAGGATAAATCAATATAAATCCCTGCTTTTAGAGGAGCGATACAGGGCAAACCAGGAGGAACTGATTGGCATTACGGAAATATTGGGTGAAGTTATTTTACTGAAAATCGGATCGGAAGCATTCTACAAGAAATTCTTTCAGATGTTTCGCTTTTATTGCAGCAGATTTATGGAGGCATGGAAGAGTTCAGAAAAATATATGGTTTCTAACAAAGTCAGTATGTTTCCGGCACTGCATTATATGTTTTACGGTAAGGTACAAGGGACGGAGGCTTGTAATCTGGCAGCACTGCGGGGACTGTCTTGCGGAAACGAAATCTTCCAGAAGATCTTTCGGGAAGAATTTGCAGGATTCTGGATAAAAGAAATCGGGAGTATTGTAGCGCGGAATGAGAGTCTTAAGGCAGTGGCAGATAAAATTGGTATTCGAATGGTAATGGAATGTGCGATGGAATTGCAGGATGGACAGTTATTGCCATTTTTGATGAAAAAAGCAAGAACATTTACAGATAACCGCACCATTATCACTGCACAAAGTTATTATCGTATGATTTTAGGAAAAGAAATCGGTATGAATCGAAACAAATTTTTTGCACCGTTTGTTGACCAAACTGACCAGATTTTGGAAAAGGAATATGCGCTGCAATGTCGCAAGTTTCCAAGGGAAAATGAAAAAGAATTGTCCGACAGCAAAGAGACTTGGAGAATATTCTTTATGCATGGTCCAACACTTTGCTTTCAGACGATTGACTTTACAAGCATTGCCTGTCCGTCACTTAGGGCGGAAGTAAAAAGTTATATGAGATACCGTTTGCGGAAAGGCCAGGCAAGGGGAGAGAAGGGGATATATTCCATATCAGAGGCATTGAATTGTTTGAGTGAAAGCAATCCCTTAATACGTTTTTTTACTGACATTAGTGAAATAGAAGCCAAGACCTTGTATATGAAAATGGAGAAAACCTGTGGAAATACAGATGGGAAGGCTGTTTCTGAAATCATGAGGGTATTCAGCCTGCTTTCCCTTATCTTTGAATATCTGATGGGAGATGAACGGGAAAACAACCTGAAGACGCCTGTCCCTCGTATAAACCCTTTTGCAAAGTTCCGGTTCCATAATGCAAGGGAGTATAAGATAAGGACGGATGTGATACCAGAGAGTGTTATGGAGCAGATAGAAATACATTTGGATGAGCTGGACGAATCGCAGAGATTGATTTACCATATTTTTTCTCAGACAGGTATGAGAATGAAGGAAGTGCTTTTTCTTGAAGAAAACTGTTTGGAAGAGACGCAGTATGAAGGACTTATGCAGATTAGATACACTCCCTACAAAACATTAAAAGCGCGGAGAAAGAAAGGCGCTCCGGATTATCACAGGGTTTTTATCTCCCAGAAACTGGCGGAAGATATCAGAGATGAGATTAAAAAAAGACAGGATTGGAGGCAGGAGCTGGGAGTGCCATATATATTTGTAAACAAGCGTCCCGGATTTCGCACCGGTATGTTAAATATGGGCAATTACATTCTACTTATGAACAAACTGATAAAAGAGAATCATATATGCGGCGAAGATGGAGAACTATGGCGTTTTACAAGCAAACAGCAGAGAAAAACATTGGCAGTCACATTGATAGAGAATGGCGGCACGGTAGAGGAACTTGCATATTGGCTTGGGCATCTGAACAGAAATACGGCGGCAAATTATTATGCGGAAGTGAGAAAGATGAAGCTGGCGGAATTAAACACGAAATTCTTCCGTGAAAAATTCAATCTTTTGCTGTCTGGTGAACAGTTAGCAGAGTATTCGGAAGAGGAAAGACGTTTATTGTATATGGATTTCCGTCTGGATCAAAGGCGTGTGGAATTTGGGTTTTGCATGAAGAAAATGGCCGAGGGAGGATGCGGACAAAGAAACAGCCTGCATAACTGCGTGAACTGTCGGAATCTTTGCACAGGAGAAAAATATTTGTCACATTGGCTGGAACTGCTGGAAAGCCAGGTGCTGACAGTGCAGGTAATGGAGGAGAAGTATCGGCTGGCAGGGATAACAGAATATCAGTCATTCAAAGAATATGAAAGAGCCGTGTTTCTCCGGGATTGCTATAAAAATATAGTAGAACGGATTAAGGCGGGAGGAGAGAGATGAGCGGCCCATTATACAGTTATAAAGAGAACTTTGAAGAATCAGAAAAAAGTCGGTACAGGTTATTTGTAAGTGAACTTGGAAACCATGCTGTTTTTGAAGATGATACGTGGATATGCGATAAAAGAATCAGAAGCGGGTCAGAACCAAAAAATTATCATCATATTTACTTTGCCAGTGTGCCGGAGACTTATAAAGAAGCCGTTAAATACTATGCAGTATTAAGGATTTTACAGGGAGATGTTATTAGAACGGTTCGTAGCAGGATTACAAAGCTGAGTCCATTTTTTAAGTTTTGTAGGCAGATACAGCAGGGAAACAGCCTGCGAATCAGCACTTTGACAGCAGTCCATTTTAAGGAATATCTGGAGCAGGAAGGTTATGCGGTTAAGACAAAAAACAGTACATGGCAGGAAGTTTCTACATTTTTAAACATGATGAACAGTTTTTACGAAACGGGAGGCAGAAATCCGTTTTCTGTAAATCCTTATTCCGGAACGGTAAAATTGGATTATAAATACATTCCGGATGAAGTGGCAGACGGCCTTGACCGTGTCTTTCGTAAAGAAGATATAGAACTCCATTTAAAATGTATTTACTGGCTGCTGCGTCTGATACCGTCCCGCATATCGGAAATATTAGGAATGAAGATAGACTGCATTAAGCCGTATAATGGTCATTATGTGATATTTATCCCCACATGGAAGCAGAACGGCGGCCATATTGAACCGATGTACAGGTCGATTCATCTGGAGATGGAAGGAATGGCAGGATATTTATTGGATTTGCTGCAGCGACAGCAGGTATCTGCTAATAACCTGCAAAACCGTATGCCGGACTTGAAGAAAGGGTACCTATTCGCATATCAAAGGGTCTTGCACTACAAAAGAGGCGGAAGTTCCAGAAATGGAGTGGTTAATGTTATGCAGATTGAAACTATAAGGTATCAGTTTAAAAGAATCTGTGAGCAGTATCAAATAAAGGATGAGGAAGGTGAAGTCTATAACCTTACCTCCCATCAGTTCCGGCACAATGGAATCACGGACAGGCTGGCGGCAGGGTTTACGCTGGAGCAGATTGCGGATATGACGGGACATCATGGAAACGCCATGATATGGAACTCCTATGCTCATTTAGATTTGAAACCGGAAACAATCGTAGAAAAGCAGAAATATGTACTGGAGGAATCTGTAAAACCCGAGGCCGGATATGTCCTTTTTGGAGGGCGTATCTTAAACATGGAAGCTGCTTTGGAAAAAAGACTTCTGAAAAATATCCGGGCGCAGAAGGTGCCGGGAGGAATTTGCGGTGACATTACCGGATGTAAAAGCGATATGTGGAACTGCCTTGAGTGTGATAGGTTCGTAGTGGATTCCGGACAAGTATCTTATTTTGCAGAGGAAGCACAACGATGGGAAGAAAAAGCAGAGTGTTTTTCGGCTATGCCTATGGTCAGGGACAATGCGAAAAAACATGCTATGCAGTATAGAAAAGTGATAGAGCGAATACAGATGGAGGACAGGCATGAAAGAAGTACCGACAAAATTACTGGAATATCAGGATCAGGTGAGGATGGAAACTGAACAAAAGGTTCGTTGTGCGATTGAGGAATTGAAAGCGGAAGGGTATACGGTCAGAATAAAAGATCTGGTAGAGTATACAGGACTGTCGCGTTCTGTTTTTGCTAAGCCGCATATTAGAAAATTATTGGAGAATTATGAAATTGGGAATCCCTTACGGATAACTAATAAAAAAGAGGGATCGACACGCATGGAAAAAATGGAGGAACGAATTAAACGACTGGTGGAAGAGAATACAGAGTTGAAAAAAGAATGTGAATTACTTCGCGGGAGAATTTTTCTTCTGATACAAAAAGAGAAAAAGTGATATTTTAAATAAAAATCAACATCTAATTTTAATTATTACCGAAAATAGATGTTGATTTTTATTTAAAATAGTATATACTATAAGAGAAGGATATTATGGATAGCTCAGAATGAGGAGATTATTATGCTGATACAATTTAACTTTAAAAATTTCAAATCATTTCGTGATGAAGTGTCGCTTGACTTGTCAGCGACTAAAATAACAGAGCATGAGGATCACATTGTGGATATAGCAAATGATAAGCTACTGAAGGTAGCTGCAATTTACGGTGCTAACGCAAGTGGTAAGTCAAATGTGTATGATGCGTTTGACTACATGACTTATTATGTGGCAGAGTCGTTTAAATTTGGAGATGAGGATGAAAACCGTCGGAAAAAGGAGGCAGATTATCTGAAAGTAACACCGTTTCTGTTTGATGATAACAGCCGTAATGAAGAGACCACATTTGAGGTTTTCTTTGTTGACAATTCTGAAAATACCGGAAAGATATACCAATATGGTTTTTCTTTAAAAAAAGACGAGGTAGTGGAGGAATGGCTGTATTCGAAGGCGAAAACGGCAAGAAACAATTACAGGACTGTATTTTACCGCAAAAAGGGCGAAGAACTGGAAATGAATGGGTTTTCAAAGAACCATGTGGAGAATATCAAAGCATCCTTGAATAAGGAAGCACTGATTGTTTCTCTGGGAGCAAAGCTGCGGGTTGCAAAACTAAAGAAGGTAAGGGACTGGTTTCTGAATAATGATATCATTGACTTCGGTGACCCGGCAGAAAACTTCTTTCGGTCCAGAGTTCTCCCGGATGAATTTACAGACAGCAAGGAAGTACAGAAGAACGTGGTAAAGTATTTTGCATCCTTTGATGAGGCAATACAGGATTTTAAAGTGGAAGAGTTACCGCCAGAGGATGAAAAAGAGACGAGCAAGAGCTATACCATTGATGCTCTTCATAGAAAAGTGGGGAGTCAGGAGATGGCTTCCATTCCGTTGAAGCAGGAATCCAGCGGTACACTGAAAATGTTTGCGCTTTATCCATCTTTGAAAGATGTACTGGATAACGGAGGAACATTGTTTGTAGATGAACTGAATGCCAGGCTGCATCCATTGCTTGTCCGGAATATTATACTGACCTTTTTATCTCCGGAGATTAATACCCAGAATGCCCAGCTTATTTTTACTACCCACGATATCTGGCAGTTTTCCAATGAACTGCTGCGCAGGGATGAAATCTGGATGGTAAACAAAAACAGGGATGGAGTATCAGAACTGTATTCACTGGCTGAGTTTAAAGACGAGGACGGCAATAAAGTGCGCAGAGACGAGGCTTTGGCGAAGAATTACCTTACAGGAAACTATGGCGCTATTCCGGCATTGAAACCGATGAAGATGCTTACAGGGAGGGCTGCGGATGGCGAATAAAGGCGGAGGAAAACCCAGTGACCGCAGGGCCGGGAAAAGAAGAGACCGGAACCAGCGTGTGGGGATAAGAGTACCAGAGTTGGGATATTACCTGATCGTGACAGATACAGAAGAAACAGAGAAGAATTATTTTGAGGGGCTACGGGACAGTATACCGACAGATTTAAAAGACCGCCTGGTGATAAAGGTGGAAAAGGCTAAGACGATAGAATTGGTGGAACGAGCGTTGGAGCTTGCAAATAAGGAGCCGCAGTACCGTATCCCCTGGATTGTATTTGACAGGGATCAGGTAAAGGATTTTGATGAAATTATTCAGGCGGCGGAGAAAAGCGGTATCGGTGCAGGCTGGTCCAATCCTTGCTTTGAGATTTGGATGTATGCCTATTTTGGCGAGATGCCAGCAATACGGGAATCTTATACATGCTGTGATCGGTTTGCGGATAAATTTGAGAAGGTTACGGGACAGAAATATTTTAAGAAGGATAAGGATATTTACCGCAAACTGGTGCAGTATGGAGACGAGGAAAGGGCAATTCAGATAGCGGAGCGGTGCTATAAGAAGTGTGTGGATGATGGGAAGGAAAAGCCATCGGAGATGTGGCCGGCTTGTATGGTGCAGCGGCTGGTGGGGGAAATACAAGGGAAATTACATACTAAGGAGGATAAGTTTGGGACAGAGTCATAAGATATTTTTTTCAGAAGAATTTGGATTAGAAAATAGAATGGAAGAATTGGGTATTTTTGATCCTATTATTAATGGCGATAGTAATTACTTTATAAATATTAAGAGACTGAGAGAAACCAATATTCCAGAGTTTGCGGGATCGTATGACAAAATTAATAAATTTTTTTATAACATTGGTCAGCTATTACTTGCAGCAAATGGAGATATGAGCCATAAAGCTTATAAAACTGCAGTGGAATTGTTTGACTTTTCAGAGGTTGATGGAATAAATTTAGGGACTTCAAAAGGGGGACCTGGAAAAGGATTTGGAGAAAAATTACGAAAACAGATAATAAAGGATGCATCAGATATAATATTAACGTGTTCTAATCAGCCAGAAATATTTCATTTATTGAGTTTATTTGAGGATAATGTGGGGCCGGATAGGGTAAGTGATATGATAGCAACGCTCGTTTATGACGAGATAATTGCTTATACAAAGAGAGCATATAAAGCATTAGATATTTCAAGTGGAAAATATCCAAATTATGAGTTCGAAAATGGTATCATGCTTAACCCGTATAAAAAAGATAAGGAACTGTTATTGGTTCCGATAAACATATTACATGAAATTCCGATTGCAAAAGACTGGGATGATATAGATAGAGTGTGCAGTGAAAACAAGGTAATTAAACAAGAAATAAATGAAATGATTAGGTTGGAATGGTATAAGATGTCAACCGGACAAAAAAAGAGTGAAATAAAGCGACAGATATTTTTAGATGGTAAGGCATTAGAAAAAATTATTGTGGCTTATAATGACACTACACTTGATGAATGTGATGTTATGGGTAATAGTGCATATTTTGTTGAAAAGATAGCCCATAAGTATAGAGACTTTTATTCGATTGAAATTTCTGATGGTAAAGATTCCTATGAGGCTACAATAGAAATATGTAACCATTTCAAGCGATTAATAGAAGAATGCAAGGGCTATGAATTGTTGTATAATGGAAAAACAGCTAGGGACGAGAAAACCGTGCAGAAAGCATTGCATTTGACAGCATATTACTATTGTTTATGTAATAATCTTGATTTAAGTCCAGAGCCGAATGCTGGAAGGGGACCTGTTGATTTTAAAATAAGCAGGGGAAATGATAAAACAGTTATAGAAATAAAGCTGACATCAAATCAAGACACAGTTCACGGATTTGAAACGCAGATAGAGGAATATGCCAAGGCAGAAAATACAGACAAAAAAGTATTTTTAATGATTGATAATGGACATAAGGAGCGGGCGGAAAAAGTTATAAAACTATATGAACAGAAAATTGATAATGGAGAAAATCCTGCTAAAGTAATATTGATTAATGCTGAACCAAAGGAATCTGCAAGTAAGTATAAAGGGTAGTGTTGAAGGAGATATATGGTTAGGGATATTGATGGTATTGTACTGGCTAGAACAAAAGAATATGCAATTTGTCATATTGAATATTTTTCTAATGAGTTAAAAAATGTTATTCGAGAGCACCTTGCTGCGATTTGTCATGGCTCTGCTAAGACCAGTACTGGAAGGATAATGTATTCTTATAAAGCCACAATAAAGGAATTTCTTAACCGATATGAAAAAAAACCACCTAAAACTCAAAAAGGACTAATTGGGGAGTTATTGACACATATTATCATTAGCGAGTTTTTTCCAGAATATGATGTGATTTCTCCATATTTTAATTTAGAAGAGAGAAGCATTAAAAAAGGGTTTGATATAGTGTTAATTTCAAAAGAAGAGCATGATTTGTTTATTATAGAAGTTAAATCTGGAGAAAAGCACAAAGGAAAGTCTTCTGATGAGACCATAAATGATTTAATAGGAACAGCAAAAAATGATTTATTAGGAAGACTTAATGACGAAAACCTTTCATTATGGCATAATGCAATAAATGGTGCTCAATGTGTATTAGAAAAAAATGATGATTATAAAAAGGCAATTATTGATGTCTTGGAGGATATGGGAGATAAATCAGCTATAGGTTTAACAGATAGCAAAGATATAAATGTATTTTTGACAGGTGTTCTATTTGCAAATTTCTCAGACCGCATTAGCGGAGAAAATATAAAGACAAAAATAGGTGGGATTATAAATAAAGGCGAATTTAAATCAATTTTTGGGTTGTCTATGCAGAAAGAGACATATACAAAAGTTTATCAATTTTTAAAAGACGAGGGATTATAAAGTGAAACGAGATCTGACTTTGGCAAGAATAAGAAATACTGATTTTCCAATATTGTATAAAAAATTTATTCTAGATTGTGAAATTACAAAATTAGAACTCAAGAAAATATTAACAATTGCCACTATCTTTCTTAATAGTACAAATCAAAATATTCAAAATTTAGGATATAGAATAATACTAATTTTCTGCAATAGAACAAAAGATTATAGACCTTTGTATGAAGTGGCAATGAATCTGGGATATATTCCTGTGGCGAGGTCCATTGATTTATTGCATACAGAGGAATCTTTTTTTCATGTGTTTAATTCTGCTTTTATTGAAAATTTTCATAAAGGGCAAGTTTATATGAGTGAACAGCAGTATGAATTAGATAATTTCTTTACAAGCAAAAATTTTGAGACCGTATCTGTAATTGCTCCGACCTCTTATGGAAAGACAGAATTAATACTTTCTTTGCTTAAAAAAAACATAGGAAAAAAAATATGCATCGTTACACCCACTAAATCTCTCTTAGCCCAAACTAAAATAAGAATTATTAATTCTAAAATAGATTGGATAAAAAAAGTAGTTATACAACCAGAAATGTATAATGGAACAGAGGAGAATCTAGTTGCTGTGCTTACACAGGAACGTTTACTGCGATTACTTAAGATGCAACCAGAACTTTATTTTGATTTCATAGTAATTGATGAAGCCCATGGTTTATTAAATGATGATACTAGAAGTAGATTATTAGCTGAAGTTATTCTGATTCTTGAAAAGAGAAATCCAGAGGTAGCATTAAAATTTTTGACTCCTTTCTTGGGAGATTCTGATAATTTGAGAATAAAATTTATGGATATTAATATTTCTGAATATAAAGTATCGGAATATATAAAAACTGAGAGATTTTACATATATGATGAGAGAGAAACGAAAAAATTGAAATTTTACGATCAATTTTTAGATGATTTTTATGATTTAGGGTATCAGCAGGATAATACATATGAGTTTATCAAGAAAACTAGTGGGGAAAATAATATTATATATTTGAATAAACCAAAAGATATAGAAAACTTCTCAAATAAATTTATAAAATTTATGCCAAGTTTTTTCAACAAGAAAATTGAAAAAATATGCGATAACTTAAAAGAATTTATTCATCCTCAGTATCAATTACTAGATTGTATAAAGAGCGGTTTTATATATCACCATGGTTCAGTACCAGATTCGGTTCGTATTTATATAGAACATGCATTTTCTGTGTGTTCGGAAATTAAATATGTTGTTACAAGTTCTACTCTATTGGAAGGTGTTAACCTGCCAGCAGATAAGTTATATATACTAGATAATAGAAAGGGTCTAGGCTATTTATCACCTTCTAATTTTAAAAATTTGATAGGAAGAGTATGCCGGTTTAGTGAAATTTTTAAAGAAGAACCGAAACTAAAAAAATTAGAGCCAGAAATTTATTTAGTAATAAGCGAATTTTTTAGAAATAGAGCTCAGGTTGAAAAATATTTACAAAAAACAATGAAAGTTGATAAGACCGTAAGCGATGAATTAGAAAATATATTGCTTCGAAATACAGAAATGAATCAAAAACAAACCGAGGAGTTAAATAAGGAAAAAGAATTTATTGAAAATTATGAGGAAGGCACGCTAGTAGAATTTGATGGAAGAAAAACTCAAACTATGATTGGAAAGGCATGTTTTGCAAATAATATTACTGAACTGGATATTTTCAAATCAGAACATGTTATGCAAAAGAAAATAAACTATTTGAAAGGTAACGAAATTATTATTAGAACAACGGAAAATCTTTTCCAAGTTTTATACCAAGTATTTTTTAAATATATTGAAGATAATGATAAAAATCAAAATTTAAGAAGGTTTCAATATCAAGAAACAAGGAATTTTTATAATATGTTTTTAAATTGGAGAATCCGAGGTGCTTCATACAGTGAGATGATAGCATCATTTATGGGGCATTGGGATAATTTAATTAAAAATCATGGTGATACATTAGTTTATGTTGACCGATGGGGTGATCAAACGAGAGGAGGAATCAGGGAGTTATGGACAGATATTAGAAAAAAAAGTCATAAAGAAAAAATAAATTTAGCTATTGTTAGAATTAAAGAGGAACAAGATTTTCTTGATAACACAGTAATAAAATATATAGAAGTTTTAAATGATTTACATCTTTTGGATGAAGTGTTGTATTTGAAAATTAAATATGGAACAGATGATAAATTAAAAGTATTATTAGTCAAGAATGGACTAAGTTTGGGTTTAGCAAATTTAGTTGCAGATCAGTATAGTAGGTATTTGAAAATTAATTATGCAAATAATACTGTTAAATATAAAGATGAGATTATAGAAAAAATGCAAGAGAATGATGAAAATGAAGTTCTAATTTACGAAATGCAGTATTTTATTGAGAAATAACAATTTAAATAGTTGATGATAGAAAGCGCGACTGGTATATAGATACAGTTGCGCTTTTTATATACTAATTTTCAAGGAAGCGAGGAATTACAATGAACAAAACAATTTATCAACCACTTTTTTGGCACTACCTAACCGGAGATTTTCTTAATCGTATACACGCACCATTAAGAAAAGTGTTACCTACTTTGTCCCGCCGCATTACCGAGATGTTCAACTATGCAGGCTGACAGAAAACGCAGAAAGAAGGAGGAACTTTATATGCCTACTGTAGACGTAAGAATTACATCCATGTACCCGCCCGGCGAGGTGGGAAGTATCCGAGGGTATGCATCCGCCACCATCGACAGTTGTCTTGCAATCCGGGGAATCAAAGTGATGGACGGAGGAGAGCGGGGACTCTTTATTTCTATGCCCAGCCGGAAGACAACGGAAGGGTATAAGGAAGTGTGTTTCCCGGTCACGGCGGAGTTTAGGGAACAGCTTCACAATGCAGTGTTATCAGCCTACCAGCAGGCGCTGGAACAGTCTGTGGCCCAGCAGACAGGTGCTCCCCAGACGGAGGCGCCGGAACAGGCGGGGGAACAGCCCGGCCTGCAGATGTAGGGTGCAGGGAGTTCTGTTTCTCTTTCTGCTGCTGGCCGCCTCCTTTGTGGATCTGAAGCGGCGGGAGATTCCGGACTGGGTGAGCGGAAGTATCGCCGCCCTTTCCCTTATGTACGTTCGTCCGGAGTGTCTGCTGGGGCTTATCCCGGCGCTGTTTTTCCTGGCAGCGGCAGTAAAAGGGGGAATCGGCGGCGGAGATGTGAAGCTGGTGGCAGCCTGTGGCCTTGTGCTGGGGCTGCCGGGTGCCCTGATAGGAACCATACTGGGACTTCTGCTCCAGCTTCTGTTTCATTTGGGGGCGTTGTGTGTGCTGCCGCTTTTTAGAAGGCAGGTATGGACTACGTATCCAATGGCTCCATTCCTGGCTATTGGATACGCTGCTGCTTATTATATTTAGGAGGAGTCGGAAAATGAAGAAAAGGTTGTTTGTTTTGTTTGTGTTGATTAGCTGCATGAGTGTCCTTTGTATTCGGTTCAGAAAAAAGGCAGACTGTCTGCAGTGAGGTAAGGGGAACCAATATGGAAGTAGAGAGAGCCAATGCATTCACCATGTATTATGAACCGTTTGAACTGGAGGGAAAACGGCTTTACGGAACTGGGTACGCCGTGGATCATGACACGGTCCCGGATGGTTTTTACTGCTACGATGTATGGATTGATGAAACAGGAGAAGGTGAGGAGTGCGTATTCGTCAGCCAGTATCCTTTGAAGGAAAACATAAGCGGTGCTGTCATTTCAGACGTACCAATTGATTTTCATGGTGAAAATCAGATGTCCATGAAAGGAATTCAGTTTTTGGATGATGTGCCGCTGGTTTCTTTAGAGCGGCTTCTGGAGCAGAAGTCAGATGGTCCTGTAACAACCGAGACAGCTGATTTTTGTATGCTCCAAGGATAGAGAGAAGGGAGACGGATATGAACATTTTTAAGAACAGAACAGTGATCGGCTTGCTGTGCATTGTACTGTCCCTGGTGATCTGCTTTGTGATCACGCCGATGTTTAACCGGACGATCAGCGAGAAAACAGAGATTGTCCGGGTTACCAGAAACATCCGGATTGGAGATGAGATTACAAAAGATATGGTGAAGCTGGTGGAGGTGGGATCTTACAACCTGCCGGAGTCTGTTGTGCGAAACATAGATGAAGTGATTGGTAAGTATGCATCGGCGGATATGGCACCGGGTGACTATATCATCCGTTCCAAGGTGGCGGAGGAACCGGCAGCGGAGAATGCTTATCTTTATAACCTGAATGGGGAAAAGCAGGCAATTTCCGTTAGCGTGAAGGCCTTTGCCAACGGGTTATCCGGAAAACTGATCAGCGGTGACATTGTATCTGTAATTGCGCCGGATTATAGAAAGCAGGGTTCTACAATAATTCCGCCAGAACTCCAATATGTGGAGGTCATTGCAGTAACAGCAAACAGCGGATATGACGCCAATACCGGGGAACGGGGCGATGAGAAGACGGAGAAAGAACTGCCGGGAACCGTGACGCTTCTGGTTACGCCGGAGCAGGGAAAGGTCCTTGCGGAACTGGAGGCGGAAGGGAAGCTGCATTTATCCCTGGTGTACCGGGGGACAAAGGAAAATGCCCGGAAGTTTGTGGAGGCCCAGGAAATCATGCTGGAAGAACTATATCCGCTAGAGAGTGAGGAAATGGAAGAGAATACGGAGAAGGAAAGCGGAACTGAAGAAACAGAAACAGTAGAAGAAGCCGGTGAAGAAACCGTACAGGGAGAGGAGACAGAGGCAACCGCAGGAAGCGAGAGCGGGGTGGAGTAAATGCTGAATTTCAAAAAAGGAAGTATTTTCGACCGCTCGGCAAAGGCGCAGGAAGACTTCATGGATGAGCCGGGGAATCAGGTCCTGGCGGTCTGGGGGAGTCCGGGAAGCGGTAAATCCACAGTGGCTGTGAAGCTGGCAAAGTACCTGGTTGGGAAGAAGCGAAACGTGGTTCTCCTGACCTGCGATATGACGGCTCCCATGCTGCCCTGTATCTGCCCTCCGGCAGACCTGGAATGTGAACATTCCCTGGGGAGTGTGCTGGCGGCCGCTCAGGTGACCCAGTCCCTGGTCCGTCACAACCTGATTACCCATAAAAAGTATGATTACTTGACCCTGATGGGGATGCTGCGGGGAGAGAATGAATATACCTATCCGCCTTACAACGCGAAGCAGGCAACGGAGCTGATTACGTGTCTGCGGGAAATGGCCCCATATGTGATCATCGACTGTGGAAGCTACATTGCCAATGATATCCTGTCGGCCATTGCACTGATGGAATCCGATGCGGTTCTCCGCCTGGTAAACTGCGATTTGAAGAGTATCAGCTATCTTTCCAGCCAGCTGCCCCTGCTGCGGGACAACAAATGGGATGCGGATAAACAGTATAAGGTAGCCAGCAATATCAAACCCAATGAGGCCAGTGAACATGTGGAGCAGGTGCTTGGAAGTGTGACGTTTAAGCTGCCTTACTGTGCGGAACTGGCGGCGCAGAGTCTGGCCGGGGATCTTTTGGCGGATTTATCTTTGCGGGAGAGCAAAGGGTTCCGGAAGGCGATTGAGGCAATCAGCAGGGAGGTGTTTGGATGTTAGGGGAAAAGCGCTCCGGGGATATATTTGGGCCGGGACCGAAGCGGGAGATTGGCGGACAGGCGGCAATGGCAGAAGCGACTGGTGATGACCAGGAAGTAGAACTGCAGAAATATAGCGATTCCAAGAGACGCGAAATAGAGTACGAGGACGAATCAGCGCAGAGAGGAGAAAGTGAAGCCGCTGTCCCGGAAAAACAGCCTGTTTTGGAAGAACTGAGTTTAGAAGAGATCAGTAGAACAGAAGAAGAGGATGAAGAACGGCTGCTCTTTCAAGAATCGCAGGCTCCCCGCGCCCACAACCTGTTCTTTTCCCCTCAGGGAGAGGGCCGGGAATTTACGGATGTTTTAAAAGAAGTGCAGGAGTACATTTCCAGCAAATATTCCACGCTGATCATTGACCAGGAAAGCGGGGACGTGAAGGAACAGATTAAGCGCTATATCACGAAATATGTGCAGGACTACCGGATTGCAGTAAAGGGTATGGACCGCCAGGAACTGGTGGATACCATTTATACTGAGATGGCAGAGTTTTCCTTCCTAACTAAGTACGTGTTTGGGACAGGGATTGAGGAGATCGACATCAACAGCTGGCGGGACATCGAAGTCCAGTATTCCGGGGGCGTTACGAAGAAACTGACCGAGCGCTTTGAGAGTCCCCAGCACGCAATCAATGTGATTCGCCGTATGCTCCATACGTCAGGTATGGTTCTGGATAATGCCAGCCCGGCTGTACTGGGGCATCTGTCTAAAAACATCCGAATCGCTGCCATGAAAACGCCATTGGTGGATGAGGACGTAGGCATTGCAGCTTCGATCCGTATTGTGAATCCACAATCCATGAAGCAGGAGGACTTTATAAAAGGGGGAACGGCCACCCAGCCGATGATGGACTTTTTGACCGAGTGTCTGCGGTATGGGATATCCATCTGTGTGGCAGGGGCGACAAGCTCCGGGAAGACAACACTGCTTGGATGGCTTTTGACAACCATACCGGATAACAAGCGGATTTATACCATTGAGAGCGGTTCCAGGGAGCTGGCGCTGGTGCGCGAGAAGGAAGGCGTGGTAACGAATTCCGTTATCCATACCCTGACACGGGACAGTGAGAATGAGCGACAAAGGGTGGATCAGATTGCCCTGCTGGACATGGCGCTGCGGTTTAACCCGGATATCATTGTGGTGGGAGAAATGCGCGGGCCGGAGGCCAATGCAGCCCAGGAGGCGGCCAGGACCGGCGTGGCGGTGGTAACTACCATCCATTCCAACAGCTGTGAAGCCACATACCGGCGTATGGTATCCCTCTGCAAACGGGCGGTAGACATGAGCGATGAGACCCTCCTGTCTTATGTGACGGAGGCCTATCCAATCGTGGCATTCTGTAAGCAGCTGGAAAACCGGGAACGGCGCCTGATGGAAATCCAGGAGTGTGAAATCCGTCCGGATGGAACCAGAAGCTACCGGCCGCTGTTCCAGTACAAAATCACGGAAAACCGGGTGGAAGATGGAAAATTCATCATTGAAGGCCGCCATGAGCAGGTGCATACCATATCGGACGGGCTGGCGAAAAGGCTGTTGGAGAATGGGATGCCGGGAGAGGCGCTGAAACAATTGAGGGGAGGTGTGAACGTATGACATTGATGCAGCTTTTAGCCTGTGCCGGTATGATAACCGGCGCTTTTTTAATTCTGGGCCTAAAACCGATGAAATTTACAGACGGCCTGTTTGGCTTCCTGATGCAAAAGCCCAGGACAATAAAGGAGGAAATCAACGAGGCCACCAGCCGAAAGAAGCCGGGTGTGTTTCGCAGGGAAATCCGGGCAGCTCAGGAGATCCTGGCCATGACGGGCCGGGAAAGCCGTTTTTCCATGATCTGTGCAGCCAGTCTGTCCTTGTTCTGTCTTGGCGGTTCGCTGGCAATCCTGATGGGGAACTATTTTCTGGCCCCGGTTCTGGCGGTGGGCTTCCTGTTCTTCCCCTTTTGGTATGTGCGGCTGACGGCCGGCCATTACAAGAAGAACGTGGCTGCGGAGCTGGAGACCGCCCTGTCCATCATTACCACGGCATATTTGAGGAATGAGGACATCCTGACTGCTGTGGAGGAAAACCTGCACTACTTAAATCCGCCGGTCCGCAACGTGTTCCAGGAATTTTCGACCCAAGTGCGGATGGTGAATCCTGATGTGGAAGCCGGGCTGCAGGCACTGAGAGGACGGATTGAGAACGATGTGTTCGAGGAGTGGTGCAATGCACTGTGCGACTGCCAGTATGACCGCAGCTTAAAGACCACGCTGACGCCGATTGTAAGTAAGCTGTCGGATATGCGGATCGTGAACGCGGAGTTGGAGCTGTTGGTGACGGAACCCAGGAAGGAATTTATTACCATGGTGATCCTTGTCATTGGAAATATCCCATTAATGTATTTCTTAAACCGCAGCTGGTACGAGACACTGATGTTTTCCTATATGGGGAAGCTCATCCTGGCGGGTTCGGCGGCTCTTATCTTTGTCAGTACAGCATGTGTGATCCGACTGACTAAGCCGCTGGAATACAGGAGGTGAAAGAGATGCTTGGATTACTGGTCTGCTTTGGCGGACTACTGGCGGCTGGATTATTTTTCCTGGCAGCGGATTTGCTGCGGCTGCCGTATTTAAAGACGTCAAAGGCGATGATTAACACGGGGAGAGAGAACAGAAAGGCAGCAAAGAGCCTGGAAACTTACCTTCTTTCCCTGGCGGTGAAGCTGGCGCCTTATATCCATATGGATGAGTATAAGCGGGGGCGGCAGAAGAATATACTAAAGGCCAGCGGGCTGAATATGGAGCCGGAGGTGTATCAGGCCTATGTTATTTCCAAGGCCGGGCTTGTGCTGCTGGGGATCATTCCCTGCCTGCTGGTATTCCCGCTGCTGGCCGTGATTGTCGTGGTTCTGGCGGTGATGGTGTATTTCAAGGAGCAGGAGCGGGCGGACGAGCTGCTGGCGAAGAAGAGGGGAGAGCTGGAAGGCGAACTGCCCCGGTTTGTGTCAACCATTGAGCAGGAACTGAAGAACAGCCGGGATGTGCTGTCTATTGTGGAGAACTACAAAAAGAACGCAGGGGAAGAATTTGCCAATGAACTGGAAATCCTGGCGGCGGATATGCGCTCTTCCAGCTATGAGGCAGCGCTTACCCGGTTTGAGGCCAGGATTAACTTTCCCATGCTTTCCGATGTGGTGAGGGGATTGATTGGCGTGCTTCGCGGCGATGACGGGGCCATGTATTTTCAGATGCTGTCCCATGATTTCAAACAGATGGAGCTGCAGCGGCTGAAAAAGGAAGCCCAGAAGATCCCGCCCAAGATCCGGGTGTTCAGCTTCCTCATGCTGGTGTGTTTTATTGTCACTTACCTGGCGATTATCGTATTTGAGATTCTAAAGTCTATGGGAAGTATGTTTTAGAAAAGAAAAAGACGGAGGCGTAAGGACATGAGCAGTGTAAAAAATCAGACAGGAATGGCAGAAAAAGAAGTTGAAAACGGGAGCGGGCAAAAATTATCGGGGACGGTGCGGGAGTTTTTGGAGAGACATCCCAAAGAACCGGTGTTTATGATGACGCCTGGCGGATATGTGTATCTGGTCCCGGAGCAGATTGGGAATCTTTTGGCGGGTGAAGCCGTATCCGGAAGCCCGTACAGTTGGAGGGAATGTGTCCAGATCAAGGCGGAGGAACTTCTACAGCAGATGGTGGATTCAGTGAATCATGCGGACGGCACCTGGTATGTGTTGACGCGGTTATATGAGCCGGAAGTGATTTCTGCCAGAACCAGTGAGGAGGGGATGGTGTGTCACGTTTAAGGAAGATTCTTGCTGGACGCAGCGGGGAAGGGTACATCGATGTGGCGGTTTTAATCCTGTGTGTGATGCTGGTACTGGCTCTGTCCGTAAAGATTCTGCCTGTGTTTATTGCAAAACAGCAGCTGGATACCTTTGCGACAGAGCTTTGCCGGGAGGCGGAGATTGCGGGCCGGATCGGGAGTGAGACGAACCGGAGGGCGGCTGTCCTCAGAGAAAAGACAGGGCTTAATCCCGAAATCCATTGGTCAGCCAGTGGTCGGATTCAGCTCAATGAGGAAGTAACGGTGCAGCTGACCTACCGCTATAATCTGGGATTGTTTGGAGGATTTGGTTCCTTCCCCATCACCCTCCGTGCTGCGGCAACCGGAAAGTCTGAGGTGTATTGGAAATGAAAAAATGGCTGGCATGTTTAAAAGATCAACGCGGGACTGCGTTCCCTCTGGTAATCGCTGTGACGCTGGCCTGCCTTTTGATTCTGTGCGGGATCATGGAATTTTTCCGTCTGAGCCTGATTGCCTCCGGGGTGAAGGAAGCCCTGCAGGATGCGGTGGTTGTGGTGGTAAATGACAACTACGCCAATGTCTATCACGGAGTACGGGAAGGATACTCAGGCGGATATTATACGGAAGGATACGGCTTTGAGGAATGGGTGGATACCGGAGATATTTATTACCACCTGGATGAAACGCTGGGAACACGGTGGGAGGGAGGAAGCCGGGTGAAATATACAGGAGGCGTTCTGGAATATAAAATCACCGGGCTGGATGTTACAATCCGCAATGCGCCACTGGCACCCTCCGACCCTGCAAATGCCCAGCGGTTTGAAGCAGATGCCGTGGTCTGGCTGGAGGTTCCGGTACGGTTTGCAGGGAAGACATTTCCTACCATGAAGATGAAACTAAAAGTTCAGGCCGGATATATTGAAGTATTCTGAAAAATAGGGGAGAAAGAGGGGGAAATGAGAAAAGTCACTAGACTTTTAGAGAGGGTTACGGTATGTTAGGTCGTACAAAGATAAAAGTATGAGGAGGCGTGATCAATGAAACTGAATGAGCGGATGAAGCGGCGGCTGGCTGTCCTTGGTTGCGTGGTCGTGGGAGCTGTATTGATTGCAGCAATCGGCAGCCAATTCAAAGGAGAGGCACAGGGAAGCAATCAGACGGAGGCACGGACAGAACAGACAGAAGCGGTGACAGTAGCAGTAATACCGACTGAGACAACGGAAGCCAAAACAGAGGAAGAAACAGAGCCAACCAAATCGGATATCATAGTGAGAACCGAACCGGCAACGGAACCTTCCAGGACAGGGACAACGGAGCCATCAGCGGATCTACCGGCACAGACGGACCGGACGGAACAGGCCGTGCAGCCGGCTCCGGAAAAACCAACTGCTCCCCCAGAAGAGGTGTTAAAGAATCCTGCCCAAAAGCCGGATGGAGAATCTGTAGAAGGAACTCCGGAGGCCATACCCCATGAGGAGGTTGTGCACCCCAGCGAAGCGCCCACGCAGGCAGGGGAGCCGCAATATGGAGACATACAAAACGGAAAGATTTATGTGCCGGGATTTGGCTGGATTGATGAGATTGGGGAAGGACAGGGAACGGTAGCTGAGGATATGTATGAAAATGGAAATAAGATTGGCATTATGGATTAAAAGGATTGTGACGAGACACCGCTTCGGCGGTGTTTTTTCTTTGAGGATGTGCAGAAATGGGGCCAAGATACTGGCTGTGTTGGCAATGGCCTTGATGCTTATGTCTCCTCTCACTGCATACGCAGTCGGGGAAGGGAATCTGGATGGAGGCGGCGGGTCGATGGGACAGGGAACCTCACAGAACAAGTGGACGCCCGGCATGGAGGGCGTGAGGGTGACGGTCATCCTGGCGGATACCAGGACCCCGGTGACACAGCCCATTGACTTTACCAATAAAAGGCCGACCAATATCCAGTTACATTTTGGGAAGGTTAGCAAGCTGTCCTATAACAAAGGGACTGCACTGAGTGCAAGCGGTGAGGCTTATACGTTCGTAAATCCGGGACAGTCCCTGCCGCGGATCATCAGCTCCCAGAGTCTTGGTGCGGCCAGTATTGAGGCGATAAAAAGCTATTTTACTGACGAGCAGGTCATTCGCAGCATTGCGAACCTGACAGGAATGGACTTTGAAGTGCTGACGAACGGCAAGTATAAGCTGCTGCTGGAACCGATTGCTTATGTTGTGTTTCAGGGGGTGAATGTGGCAATGACTGCCACGGAAGCTGCCCTATATGATCAGACTGTAAATGGCGCTATGCGGGCAATGCTCCCTACAGTTGGATTTCAAAATTTACCCTTGTCTATGTTTTTGGAGACTGCAGATTTAGGCTATCCTGCCTGGAGCGGACCAAAGTCCGGTGTGCGTTCCAATCAGGAAATCATCACGTCCCTGGGTCTGGGAATTGTGCGTTTTAATGAGACAACCACGCCGCCAGCCGTGGATGCATTTGACTATGAGTACCGGGTGAATACGGAAGTTATCACCGCTGTGACTGTAAGAGGAGGCCAGTCGGATCCGGATCACCCAGTCTCGGTTACCTTCCGGGTGGCCGGAAGGACGATGCGTGTGGATCACGTATATTATCCGGAGGGGGACAGTCAGATTGCCTGGATTCGTTGGACCACACCTTCCACACCGCAGACCATGACCATACATGTCACGGTATCCGGCGGGGGAAGGACCGACAAAAACACGATTACAGCCAATATCGTAGACTTGAGTAAGAATCCTCCTCCGGATCCTAATGCGGATGATCGGAATGACGGATTTACAATCCCATCAGTTCCAAGCAGGGAACAGGTAACGAGAGCCGATTGGGGTGTGTGGAGGCCATGGTGGTATTCTTACTGGGTCTGGCACAGTGGTGACGATGATGACGATGGATATTGGTGCGACCATGCGCGCTTCGTTTTCAGTTAATCTGTGTAGAAATGCACAATAAAGCTGAACAGATTTGCAAAGAAAATCTGAACTCTGTATTTGAATCGGCAGGTGTAATTCCTGCCTGACCTCGTGTGAGAGGTGACAAAATCTCTAATACTCCGACATGCGCTGGCTGGCAATGAGTCCAGTGTATGAAGCTCGGTGAAGAGCGGTAAAAACGCCTGTGATGGGGCAAGTAACCGCGGGGGCTAAAAAACAGTTATGCTTAGTATGTCGAAAGGCTGACGAATACTTGAACGTACAGCTCGTAACACCAAGGATACCAAAATAAGAAGGTATTTGCCCCGAATGGGGTACTGTCGTTGGACGGCATCTGTGGTCGTCCCGTCCAACAGAAAACCATAGGGAAACCGTGGTCGAATGTCTTTAGCAAGCGTCACACCGGTTAAAGATGGCAGTCGGGCTACAGAGTAGAGCTAAAACTGTTATGTAAAGCTAGAATGCAGGGAACGAAGGAACCGCAGCAGAGAACGGTAAGTCGTTAAAAGAGTTATTGCACTTGCTCTAACAGGTAGGAAATGGCCTGTGAAGCTGTGGGACGGCAGCCCGTAGTAGTGAGGAAGCACCGTAATGGGTGTGGAGCGAAGGGGCATAGTCTGTACAGGAATCGCAACTGTATAGATGGAGCGCCGTGTGAGGGGAAACTCTCACGCACGGTGCGAACCGGGGGAAAAGCCCTCTGACTGCCTGTTCGCAATATGTGGACAGGTAAAAGATGTGGCTTACCTATCGGTACGGCTGGTGGGAATTCGATTATGACCGTTACCATGCCAGTCTATCTGCCGAGATGAAAATCCATCCGGATGAAAAATCCCCGACCGCTTCCGGAGATACACTGAAGTCAGGATATGGCATCCAGGAGACAGTGACAGCAGGGGTGAGCACCAATCAAAGCCATGCAGTGACAGAAGCCCAGAATTCTATCACATACTTTCCAGAATTTGATTATCAGAGATACTGGCGTGTACTGGAGCGGATGGGACGGGGATACCAGACCCGGTTTGAGTTTGAGGAAAACCCATTCAGTACCTATGGGCGGAGGACACATTTTCTGCCGATCTGGTATCCCGATGGCAGATACACGCCCTATACCTGGCTGATTGACTGCTGGACGCGTGCGACTCGTTCGTAACTGAAAAGGTTACGCACAAGTCTGC
>UMFV01008691.1_pt1 | contig 40693 bp, 40 predicted proteins | sample 1965101 | NCBI WGS metagenome assembly UMFV01 (sample SAMEA4836055, study PRJEB28245) | human gut metagenome | biome: gut microbiome; material: fecal sample | place: Denmark | collected 2008 | reverse complement strand
GGCTCAGCTTGGTAGAGCGCTACGTTCGGGACGTAGAGGTCGCGTGTTCGAATCACGTCACTCCGATTAAACCCTCAGTTTATGAGGGTTTTTTTCTTTTCTTTAGGATTGAAAAAGTCGGTTGGTTTTGGTTGGGATTATCTAGTGTGTGCTAAATTTTTAAATTTGGCATTACGTTCTTGGATAATCTTTTGTTTTTCATCAAGATTTGATGTGTCATAGGTATAATATTTTTCATTGACTTCGGTAGTATGACCGAGCATACTTGCAACGACTGATTTAGGTACTCCTTTGGATTGCAAGTCAGAACTGGTTGTTTTTCTTAACTTGGTAATACCACCACCGCTCAAACCGTTTTCTCTGCATAATCTAGTCATACAATCGGTAATATTTCTAGCGTGAGTATATCCACCATTACCGTCAGTGAAAATCCATTCACATAAAATTCCATATTCTGTTTGTATATGTTTAATTTTTGAAAGCAGTTTGGTGATTTGTTCATCATTAGGATAAACTCTTGATTTTTTTGTTTTGGTTTTGCCGACAGAAAATTCGTTTTTTAGGCGGTTGTGTTTTGCGGATTTGTTAATATTGATACAACTGTCAGTGATGTCAGACCACTTCAACGTTGATAACTCGCTTACACGCATACCTGTGTAAATCGCTAATTCAATGGCATAGGCAGGCATATAGGTAGGATTGCTCGTATAATAGCCATTTAACGCCTTAAAAATGACTGCAAGTTCATCATCTGTATAATAGCCTTTTTCAGTTCTATCGACCACTACACAGTGTTTTGAGAAGTCTTTCGCTTCAAGAAATTCTATAGGATTTTCGACAATAATTTTCTCAATTCTTGCATATCGAATCACATTCTTTATGTAGCCATAGAACTTACGGCAGGTTTCTTTACATAATTCTAATTCTTTAATAGTCTCCAGTATAAAGCGTCTTATCGTATTTTCGTTTATCTGATTGATTGGTGTTTCGGTAAACTCTGTACCTTTAAAGAATCTTTTACAGTCTGTATTGTATTTGTAAATGGAATTATCATCCAATTCCAAATCTTTTACCTTACGCCACATATAGTATACTTCCAAAAATGTAGGACAACTATTTTCTTGATCCTTTTTTTCCTTTTCAGCATTAACGTAGTATTCAACTATTCTATTGTCTAATTTTTCTTGGCTGATACTTTCTATCTGTTTTCCCTTTGGCTTATCAACTCCTTCTTTTGGTAAATAGCTGTACCATTTGCCGTTTTTACCTTGCCAGTAGTTATACATTTTTTTGTGTAAATCAAGAACTTGTTTTTTTGTCATATCAATTTGTTCTTGCATATCCGTCAGTGAAAGTATACCAGCTTTTAATTCTTGATACAACGCTCTCAAAGTAGCAATTCTCACATTAAGAGCATTAGTGCATTGAATAACTTCAAAATCATTTAGCTTAATCATTGCGACCACGCTCTTTTCTGATTTTGATGTATGTAACGCGACTATCCTTTAAATATGAGCCAGTAGCAGAAAGAGCATTGGTATCATATACTTGTCGTGTATATTCTTTCTGAAAGATAATTTTTTCTTTCTGTAAGTCACGAAGAATCTCATCTGTAAGTATGAGTTTTGTTTCTTTAGGTATTTTCAGATTTTGGGATTTGAAAAATGCTTTTTTCTTATGCTCTTTCAAATCAAGGTCTTTGGTAAAGTATTTGCTTAAATATCGCCCCCTATTCTCTTTACTATCTACATCAATACGGTTTATTTTAATAAATCCATGTGACCATAAATTTTGTAACTTTTCTTTTGTTATGTACGGAAAATCAAAGAAAATAACATGATAGTGGATTGCTCCACGCTTCTGCTTCTCCCACGTTGCAATATATTTTAGTAATTGAGTTTTGGTCTGATATATGTAGTAGTTTAATCGCTGAATAAAATACTTAAATTCTCTATTGGTTACTGTAATGTCTTGAATGTTTTCTTGAAATGTCAGCGTTACGAATTTAGTTCTGTCATCAAAATTGCAATCAACAATACGGGCAATCTCCCATCTTGTCTGTTCGTAATGCTTCTGTTTGCGTTTCAGGCTGTCATATTGCTTATGAGCCGACATTTCATCAAATGTTTTGCGTTTGCTTGATTCGGTTAAGTCTGACTTTGCTGTTGCATGACTATAAATAGGATTCTCATAAATGTATACTTCTTTTGTGGTAGGAGTTTCAATGATTTTCGTATTGTATGCAAAACATTTTTTTGCTTTGCTCACGAATCTCACCTCATATCCTATTTTTGTAATGTGTGTTCTTCTCGTTTTCGGAAGATGTTGTTTTATATATCAAGTATAGTCAGAAGGAGAATTTACTCTTTGGAGTGCCATACAGCCAGCGCCTGTGACGCCGTCCGGCGCTGACCGTATGCCGGGGAAAGTTATTTCATTCCAACTATTTTGATATTGGTAGCTTCTGCCTTAACCGAAAGACGTCCATTATAAAGACTAGCCCATGTATGTAATCCTTCAAATAAGACGGGAACTTGTCCTTTTTGCTCAAGTTCTTCATTGGAAATAAGCTGGTTAGAAGTTCTTACACCAACCTTAACCTTTTCAAATTTTAGCTTTGGAAAGAGAACGGTATAGTAGAACCCCAGTTTCTCTTTTGTGGAAAAGTCCACCCATTCAGAAACTTCTACTAACTGATATTGTTCTTCCAGTTTGCTTGGATTTAAAATGAAGTCGCTTCCTCTAATCAATCTATCACCACCTTTCGCGTATCTAAAAATCAGATATTAAGATATTTATATAATACAGCACGGATATGTGGTTGTCAAGAAAAATATCTGAATATCCGATAAAAAGATTGACAGACGAAAAATGATGAAATATAATGTGCTTATGAAGGAGGTTCAATATGAATAAGATAAAAGAATTGCGGAAAGAAAAGAATATCACAGTTGCAGAGTTGGCAAAAGAATTAGGAATCTCACAAAGTATGCTGACTAACTATGAAAACGGTAACGGAACTCCGAGGGACGAATCTATATGGGAAAAATTGTCACAGATATTTGGAGTGAGCAAAAGTCACGTCATGGGACTGACAACAGATATTGAGACAGCAAATAAGGTAAAGCCGTTGAAAGTAGTTGTAGATATGTCACAGCCAGTATCTATCCAGCCCAAAAATCAGACCGACCTCGACGTATTGCTGAAACTGGATTTGTTAGACAGTGATGATATGGAAGACGTATCAGAATTTCTTGATAAACTTTTGTCTAAAGACAAATATGAGGGACGAAGAGCAACAAACATGGAATATATCGCAAAATAGGAACTTTTTCATCCGTCCGCTTGCCCAGTCGACCCGCCGCCCTGTTAGGAACCGTCGCTCTGGGCATCCTACGGAACGCTGGTCACGGGAAAAGCGCGAACAAAAACAGAATAGCAAAATTGAAAAGGATAGCAGATACTCTTTCAATGGAAGTGTGGGAATGCTATTCTTTTTTCTTGCAAATATTTTACAAAACATACCTATATTGAAAGTAATAGAAATTAAACAAATTGGTGTGGCTGAGAACAATGTAAGTATAAGTATTTTGTATCCATAAATTGTATATGAAGCGATTATATAATATAATTATTTTACTTTTGATTAAGATGATTGTAACAAAATAAAAGTATTTGGTACTAATGAGTAGAAAGTAAAATCAGAATACAAACAAGAGCTGTAGCTTGCAGTAGTTTCCTCCGTAGGGCATGACCCTGTTAGAAAGCTTAGCGAGCACTCGGTGTATGAACAGGTGGGACGAAGGAAGTTGGTACAGGATACCATTAGACACGGAAGGTTCACCATCATAGTTAGCAGAGGAATTATAGCCTTTATAAAGCAGAACAATGGACGCTTTATAAACTGCACCCTCTTTTAGCTATTCAGTACAAGATACAATGACTGTCATACACTATTGGCTCTGTTTTATGAGGTAAACATTTAAAGAAAAGCCTGAAAAATCGATGATTTAGGGCTTGACATTATAGGAAGGAGGTTGAAAGCGCAAGTGATTGAAGAAATATATGAGATGTATTCAAAAAAAGTATTTTTGTTTTTATTGAGCAAGACAAATAATGAGGATATTGCAGAGGAACTTACTCAAGAAACTTTCTTTCAAGCTGTTCAATGCATTGATCGGTTTAAGGGAAATAGTTCCATATTGACTTGGTTGTGTGGAATCGCCAAAAATGTTTGGTTGAAAGATTTAAGAAAACGTCAAGAAACCTTATCCATAAATGATGACATCTTGGAAATAGCGGATAAACAAGAAATAAATGTTCAATGGGAACAAAAAGAAATCTTACAGTTGATACATGATATGAATGAGTCGATACGGGAAGTAATGTATTTAAGGTTAATTAGCAACTTATCTTTTGCTGAAATTGGAGAGATAATTGGCAAAACAGAAAATTGGACAAGAGTAACTTTTTTTAGGGGAAAACAAAAAATTGTAAAGGAGATTTTAAAAGATGAATAGAGACCTTCCATGCTATGTTGTTTCCGATTTGTTACCGTTATATCAAGATGATATATTATCGGAACAAACGAAAAAGGATGTTGATAAACATTTAAACGAGTGTGAAGAATGCAAAAAAAAGATGGCGGTAATGAAAATGAAAATAGATGTTCAAAACACTAATGTTGAATTAAAGAGTAATCCATTAAAAAAGGTGAGATTTTATCAAAAAATGTTGACGGGTTTGGGAGCAGTTATAGCATTCATTTTAGGTGCATGTGCACCGATTGCTATACTAGGGCTTGCTGTTCTTGAGCGGGGAGAGATAGCCACTTACCAAATTGAGAGAGTGAAAAGTCTTTGGTATGTATTGGCTTCATGGAGTTGTGTTGCAGGAATTGCAGTATGTGTAATTTATTTTTTGCTAATACTACTTATCAAGAAAATAATTAGAAAAAAGTAAAGTAAAAATGATTAAAAAAATTATTAACTTCTAGCTTGTGCGACAAATTAACACAAAGAGGGGAATCTAATCCCAACAGGTAGATAGCCCCTCTTTACATCAATGATGATTTATGGATATGCAAGTTCTCCTTTCTGACCGAGTAGGTCGATTGTTTTAATAAGTATGGTTGGGTTTTGGTTGGGATTTAAAAATAGCCTTTATAAAGCCCGCAAATACGTTGTTCGTTGACCGTAGAGGTCGCGTGTTCGAATCACGTCACTCCGATTGAATGATACAGTATCTGATATAGGTACTGTATTTTTTTATGTCAAAGAGTGTAATTCTTGGTATTTGTAAAAACGTCAGCGATATATGGTTTATAGATGCTTTAATTGCTATAGTTTAAAGCTATAGCAACACACAAGTTATATGTATTATCCAAATCATCCAAATCATGCTACTCTATATCCAGACAAAAACAACAGGAAGAAAAGCACAGGAGGATATAGAAAATGAGCAAATACCAGACACCATACAGATATGATTTTGTGGGAAGCTTTTTAAGACCACAGGAAGTAAAACAGGCAAAAGCAGATTACAGCGAAGGAAAGATCACAAAAGAAGAATGTGATGCAATCGTTGATAAGGCAGTCACAGAAGTAGTTACAAAGCAGAAAGAATTGGGATTCCACATCATTACAGACGGAGAATTCAGAAGAACTTACTGGCATCTGGACTTTATGTGGGGATTCGAAGGCGTTGGTCATGAGCAGACAGGAGCCGGCGTACAGTTCAATGCAGAGATGGCAGCAGTAGAAGATACTTACCTGACAGGAAAAGTAAAGGCAAAAGCACATCCATTTGTAGAAGGATTCAAATTCTTAAAACAGTTCGAAGATGAGAACACCGTTGCAAAATATACAATTCCGGCACCGGCACAGATGTTCCAGCAGATGATCGTTCCGGCAAACTTTGAGAATACAAGAAAATATTATGCAACAAACGAAGAATTGATTCAGGACATCGGAAAAGCATATCAGGAAGTTATCAGACAGTTCTATGAAGCGGGATGCAGTAACCTTCAGTTAGATGACTGTACATGGGGCGCAATCGTAGGAGATGCCGCAAAGCAGAGATATGAGAGACTGGGGCTGGATCTGAACAAAGTAAAAGCACAGTTACTGGAAGTGAATAACCTTGCATTAGAAGGAAAACCGGAAGATATGATGATTACTTCACATATCTGCAGAGGTAACTATCACTCTACATTCTTCACAAGCGGCCCATATGATTCCGTAGCAGACTATGTATTTGCAAAGGAAAATGTAGACGCTTTATTCCTGGAGTATGATGATGCAAGATCGGGCGGATTTGCGCCGCTGGCAAAGGTTTCAGAAGATAAGAAAGTCGTTCTGGGACTGATCACAACTAAGTCACCGGAACTTGAAGACAAAGAAACAGTGATCAAACGAATCTATGAAGCAGCAAAATATATTCCACTTGAGAGATTGTGTTTAAGCCCGCAGTGCGGATTTGCATCCTGTGAAATTGGTAACAAACTGACAGAAGAAGAGCAGTGGGCAAAATTAAAACTGGTGAAAGAAATCGCAGAAGAGGTATGGAAGGACGCATAAGACCATACATACCGAAGTATCAAACAGCAGATTTACAATACGCTGCTCGAAGAAAAAAGGAATCCCAAAGATCACATTGATCCGGGATTCCTCTTTTTCTGTTCTCGTTATTCATTTAATCTACATGATACACATAATTTTCTTTACGAGGCTTCGCTTTCGGCACATCTCCGGCCGGATATCCGAGCACGCAGTGTCCGATGCCTTCATAATCACCTTCCACGCCCCATTTTTTCAAAAGAGCCTTACCTTCTTCCGATGCAAAGACTTCTTTCGCCCGGTGGATCCAGCAGCTTCCGATTCCAAGAGAAGCGGCAGCATTCATCAGATTGCCCATGACAAGGCTTCCGTCATAGATATGTGTCGGTCTGTTCTTATCAGCTAATACAACCAGGACAACCGGTGCTCCGTAGAACGGATCTGTATCAGTTCCCATGACATCCGCATTCATTTTGGAAAGCTGATCGCGGGTGGCGTTGTCTGTAACGGCAACAATAACCGGTGACTGCATTCCCATGCCGGTTGCGGCATAAGTGCCTGCTTCAAGAATCAGATCCAGATCTTCTTTCGGGATCATGTCCGGTTTGTAACCGCGTACACTGCGGCGTTCGATCATGTTTTTAATACTTTCGTTCATAAATCAAGACTCCTTTAGAATACAGTGAAAAAATAAAATCTCATAATATAAAAAGAAAATAAAACGAAACGGATGATTTACACTTCTTTGTTCTCGTATACATGTCTCTTGATCGCTTCGAAACTTTCTTTACTGATCACATGCTCCATCTTACATGCATCGGCAGCAGCGACATCCGCAGGTACGCCGAGATGTATCAGCCAGGATGATAAAAGTGTGTGGCGTTCGTAAATCATATTTGCAATCTCCAGGCCGGATGGTGTCAAATGAATAAATCCCTGCTCATCTACTTTAATATGTTCCTTCTCGCGAAGGTTCTTCATGGCAACACTGACGCTGGATTTCTTGAATCCAAGCTCATTGGCAATATCTACGGAACGCACTACAGGCAGTTTCTGGCTTAAAATCAGAATCGTTTCAAGGTAGTTCTCAGCAGATTCATTTAATACATTGCTCATAATAAGTCATTCCTTCCTTCATACGTTAACATTGAATTTAGTATAGCACAGTTCCAAATTACTGGCAAATAAAAGAAAAATCTTAATGAGAAAAAATAATCAATAAAATGAAATAAAGTGGTTGACAGCTAACGAACGTTAGCATATACTAACTATTGCAGGAGATAATGAAAACATTTATCATTATCAAAATCATTATCAAAACAGGCAGAGAAAATGCAAAAAATCATACATAAAGAAAACGAGGTGTTATTATGCCGCTTACAATGGCCGGTATCGGTGAAACAAACACAATCTCACGTATTGGTGGAAATGAAGAGACAAGACGTTTTCTGGCAAATCTTGGATTTGTTGCAGGAGCGGAAGTTGTTGTACTGTCGAAGATCGGAGGCAATGTGATCGTAAATGTCAAAGACTCCAGAGTGGCAGTAAATGAGGATATGGCGCGGCACATCATGGTTTAGTACCGGGGTGTCTGCTGTATTATAGATACTAACAATCTAAGGAAAGGAGAAACAGCAATGACTTTAGGTGATGCAAAAGTTGGAAGTACAGTTGTTGTAACGAAGATTGAAGGGGACAGCGCATACAAGCGCCGTATTATGGATATGGGCATTACAAAAGGAAGCGAGCTGTATATCAGAAAGGTAGCTCCACTTGGAGATCCTGTAGAGATTACAGTAAGAGGCTATGAGCTTTCAGTAAGAAAAGACGATGCTCAGTGTGTCCAGGTAAAATAAGACTTACCGAAGGAACTGACAGATACATATTGTCGCATTAGAATTTACACGTTCAAGGAGGTAAATAGGAATGGGAATCAAGATCGCACTTGCGGGAAACCCAAACTGTGGTAAAACCACAATGTTTAACGCCTTAACGGGTGCCAACCAGTATGTTGGTAACTGGCCAGGTGTTACAGTAGAGAAAAAAGAGGGAAAATTAAAAGGAAAGAGAAAGAACGATGACATCATCGTAACAGACCTTCCGGGTATCTATTCTCTTTCGCCATATACACTGGAAGAAGTAGTTAGTCGTGATTATATCTTAAATGATGATCCGGATGTTATCATCGATCTTGTAGATGCAACGAATATCGAGCGTAACCTGTATCTTACTACACAGCTTATCGAGACAGGTGTGCCGGTAGTTATCGCACTGAACATGACAGATCTTCTGGAGAAGAGAGGAATCAAGATTGATACAAATAGGCTTTCAATGTTATTAGACTGCCCGATTGTTGAAACTTCTGCTCTGAAGCAGACAGGACTGGATACTCTGATTGAGACAGCAATCAAAGTAGCTAATAAAAAAGAAGTTGATCTTCCAAGAGAAATCTTCTCTAAAGAAATGGAAGCAGCAGTTGCAGACGTGAAGGGAGTTCTTCCGGATACAATCTCAGAAGACAAGAAGAGATGGTATGCTGTGAAATTCCTTGAGAACGACAGCAAGGTTGTAGAAAGTATGAACCTTTCCGCAGCAGCAAAGGCAGCAGTTGATAAAGACAGAAAAGAACTTGAGACAAAGCACGACGATGATATGGAAAGTATCGTAACAGATGAACGTTACAAATTCATCCAGAAGATCGTTGAGACAACTGTCAAAAAAGGAAAAGACAAATTAACAACATCCGATAAGATCGACAGAATTGTTACAAACCGTATTCTTGGTATCCCGATCTTCATCGCAGTTATGTTTGTTGTTTATTACATTTCCGTAACAACAATCGGTACAATCGTTACAGACTGGACGAATGATACATTCGTAGTTGCAATTCAGGATATCGCTTCAAAAGGACTTGAAGCAGCCGGCGTAAGCAGCGTGATCGAAGGATTGGTAGTTGATGGTATCATCGGCGGTATCGGAGCGGTACTTGGATTCGTACCACAGATGGCAATCCTGTTCCTCTTCCTTTCTATCCTGGAAGACTGCGGATATATGGTACGTATCGCATTCGTTATGGACCGTGTATTCAGACACTTCGGACTGTCTGGTAAAAGTTTCATTCCACTTCTGATCTCATCAGGTTGTGGTATCCCTGGAATTATGGCTTCTAAGACCATTGAGCAGGACAATGACAGACGTCTGACAATCATGACAGCAACATTCATCCCATGCGGAGCTAAATTACCGGTTATCGCATTAATGGGTGGAGTTATGACAAGCTATGCAACAGGAAGCTACACGGCAGGTGGATTTATGGCACCTATCATGTACTTCGTAGGTATCGTAGCAGTATTAGTAGCAGCAATCATCCTGAAGAAGACAAAACCATTCTCAGGAAAACCGGCACCATTCGTTATGGAGCTTCCACAGTATCATATTCCACAGGCTAAGACAGTTCTTCTCCATGTATGGGAAAGACTGAAAGGATTCATCATCAAAGCCGGAACAATCCTGTTCCTTGCTTGTGTAGTAATGTGGTTCCTTGGTGGATTCGGATTCACAAATGGCGGATTCGGACTTGTAGACGACAGTGCAGACAGCTTACTTGCAGCAATCGGTGGATTTATCGCACCAATCTTTGCACCACTTGGATTTGGAGAGTGGCAGCCAGTAGCAGCTTCTCTTTCTGGATTCACAGCAAAAGAAGCAATCGTTTCAACAATGGGTGTACTTGCGAACGTAGCAGAGAGCCAGTCAGAAGATACTGTAACAGTAGCTCAGGCTATCCAGAACTGGTTCCCAAGTGCAGTAGCAGCATTTTCATTCCTGTTATTCAACCTGTTAGATTCCCCTTGTCTGGCAGCCATAGCAACGATGGCACAGCAGATGCAGTCTAAGAAATGGTTCTGGTTTGCAATCTTGTTCCAGAATGTATTCGCTTATCTCGTAACACTTTGTGTATACCAGATCGGTACATTAGTAACCGGCGGCGGATTTGGAGTTGGTACAGCAGTGGCATTTGTGGTAGTAGCAGTCATGCTGTTCCTGTTATTCAGACCTGATCCGTATAAAGATCAGAAAGTTTATTCCAAACGTTCTGTAAATGCATAAGTAGAGCGGACCGGACGTAACTCATTTACGTCCGGATTTCCCTTTGAAGGAGGCAGTTTTCATGGTAGCCATTTTAGCAGATATCATTATTTTAGCATTAATATTAGGGTATTGCGCATACCTGGTATACGGAATTGTGAAGAGATTTAAAAATGGAGTCATCCAGGGATGTGGCGGCAGCTGTGCCGGATGCAGTGGATGCGGTGGTGGATGCTGCAGTTCAGATCCTGATGAAGTGAAAAAAATGATCGAAAATATGTATGGTAAATAAAGGAGTTGGCAGTCATGGGCAATTCGACAGGCTCTATGTTCTACCTGTTCGTGATCGTGATCGTCCTTTACATTGTCGGTGCTTCTATCTATCAGGCATTTCTCTGGTTCAGGAAATGGCAGGAGAAAAAAAGAGACGAAAAGTTCAGCATGGATAATGAGGAGAACAAAGAATAGAGGGATAGAGATATGGCAGATATTATAGTTGTATTAATCGTGATCGTTCTTCTTGGATTTGCACTGAGAGGAGCAATCAGGCATTTTAAAGGTGACAGTCCCTGCTGTGGCGGCGGAACCGGTATCATCAAAACTGACGATAAAGAACTGAAGAATCCGGTGATCGGAAAGAAGACAGTTCATATCGAAGGTATGACCTGTGAGCACTGCGTACAGTCAGTAAAGAAAGCGTTAAATGAGATAGAAGGTGTTTCGGCAAGAGTGGACTTACAGAAGAAAGAAGCAGTGGTGTCTTATGACCGTGAGATTGCAAATGATGTTTTGAAAAAAACAGTTGAAAAAGCAGGATTTCAGGTTGTTTCTATTACAGAGTAGATATGATAGGAGGATGACAGGTGGATAAGGCAAAAGAAGCGATTGTACAGAAACTAAAAGCCAGTGGATGCAGGATCACCAAGCAGAGACTGATGCTTCTGGATATTATACTGGAAGAAAACTGTTCCTGTTGCAAAGAAATCTATTACCGCGCATCTCGGATCGATCCAAGCATCGGAACAGCAACCGTATACCGGATGATCAACAAGCTGGAGGAAATCGGAGCGATCAATCGAAGAAATATGTATAAAGTAGCATGTGATCCGGACTGTGACCTGCAGAATGCATGTACGGTTGAACTGGACGATGATACGATCAAGCATCTGTCTGCAAAGAACTGGAATGCTGTGATACAGGCAGGACTGAAAGCATGTGGTTATGTAGAAGATCAGAAAGTACGGAACATAACAGTACAGTCATAAATATGCAGTTGATAAAATTTATCAATAGCCTGAAAATATTTGAAAAGGACATTCCTTGGTGTTATAATTTGCAGAAACAAAAACGACTGCCGGACACAAATGAAGGGATGTCCTTTTTGTTATAATGTTTGTAGTGATGAATTAATAAATATACAATGGAGGGAATACATATGTTAAATTTAAAAGACATTAATTGGAAAAAACCAGGACTTTTTGCGGCAGGAGTAGCTTTCGGAACAGCGGGAATCAAGATCCTGACAAGTGATGATGCAAAGAAATTATATACAAACTGTACAGCAGCCGTATTAAGAGCAAAATCTTGTGTGATGAAGACTGCAACAAGCGTTCAGGAGAATGCAGGAGATATTTTAGCAGAAGCAAAGCAGATCAATGAAGACAGAGCAGCAGAGGCAGAAGCAGAAGTTGTAGATGATTTTTGCGAGACAGAAGAGACAGCAGAAGATACTGCTGAAGCAACAGAAGAATAAAAATCCGGCACTGAAGATAAAGAAAAGTTGCCGAAAATACATAGACACAGGCACCTGCGGAACATCTGCAGGTGCTTTTGTAAGACTAGCAAGAGGTGACAAGAGTGAAATTTAAGATTAAGCATGAGATAAGAGGAAGAATCCGTATCCACATGGAGCAGAAACGCATGACTCATGAACAGGCGGACATTCTTCTCTTTTATCTGCAGAATATAGACGGCGTATTCCGCGCAGATGTCTATGACAGAACGGCGGACGCAACGATTCATTATAAGGGAAACAGAGAAACAATCATCGAAGGACTCCGCAGATTCCGTTATGAGAAAGTAGAAGTGCCGAATGGCCTGTTAGAGACATCCGGAAGAGCAATGAATGCAGAGTATCAGGAAAAACTGGTGAATAAGATTATTTTCCATTATGGAAGAAAATTCTTACTGCCATATCCGATCTCGGCAGCATATACAACGATCATGTCGGCAAAATATATCTGGAAGGGCATCAAGACCCTGATGGAAAGAAGGATTGAAGTTCCGGTACTGGATGCAACAGCAATCGGAGTGTCAATCTTCAGAAGTGATTTCAGTACGGCAGGTTCGATCATGTTCCTGCTTGGAATCGGTGAACTCTTAGAAGAGTGGACACATAAAAAGTCTGTAGATGACCTGGCAAGAACCATGTCATTAAATGTAGGAAAAGTATGGTTAAAGACTGGAGATCAGGCGGTTCTGGTTTCTTCTAATCAGATCAAATCCGGAGACCAGGTTGTCGTACATATGGGAAATGTCATCCCGTTTGACGGAGAGGTTGTGGATGGAGAAGCTATGATCAATCAGGCTTCACTGACAGGAGAATCTGTTCCGGTAAGAAGAACTACAGGAAATTATGTTTATGCCGGAACTGTTGTAGAAGAAGGAGAAGTGACAGTCGATGTTAAAGCAGTCGGCGGTTCCAGCCGTTATGAGAAGATTGCAGCAATGATCGAAGAATCCGAGAAATTAAAATCCGGACTGGAAAGCAGGGCAGAGCATCTTGCAGATAAACTAGTTCCGTATTCGCTTGGCGGTACGGCCCTTACTTATCTGCTTACAAGAAATGCAACAAAGGCACTGTCGATTCTGATGGTAGACTTTTCATGTGCATTAAAGCTCGCTATGCCAATCTCCGTACTTTCTGCAATCCGTGAAGCAGGTATGTACAAGATTACTGTAAAAGGTGGAAAATATCTGGAAGCGGTTGCCGAAGCAGATACGATCGTATTTGACAAGACCGGTACACTGACAAAGGCAAAACCGACGGTAGCAGAAGTGGTATCATTTAACAGAATGAGTGAGGATGAACTGCTCCGTATTGCTGCATGCCTGGAGGAACATTTCCCTCACTCAATGGCAAAAGCAGTGGTAAGCGCGGCAAAGACAAAACATTTGGATCACGAAGAAATGCATTCAAAAGTTGAGTATATTGTTGCTCACGGCATCTCAACACAGATTGAAGGAAAGAAAGCCGTAATTGGAAGTTATCACTTTGTATTTGAAGATGAAAAAGTAGTAATACCGGAAGGCATGGAAGAAAAATTTGAGAATCTGCCCGAAGAATATTCACATCTTTATATGGCAATTGAAGGAAAACTTGCAGCCGTGATCTGTATCGAAGATCCACTGCGTGAAGAAGCAGTAGAAGTGATTCGTGAACTGCGAAAGGCCGGACTTAGCAAAATTGTCATGATGACAGGTGACAGTGAACGTACAGCAAAGGCTATTGCAAAGCGTGTTGGTGTAGATGAATATTATGCGGAGGTATTACCGGAAGATAAGGCAGAATTCTGTGAAAGAGAAAAAGCAGCCGGACGTAAAGTTATCATGATTGGTGACGGTATCAACGATTCACCGGCACTTTCCGCAGCCAATGTAGGAATCGCAATCAGCGATGGAGCAGAGATTGCAAGAGAAATTGCTGATATTACAGTTGGCGCAGACAATTTAAAAGAACTGGTTACATTAAAGAAGATCAGTAACGGTCTGATTAAGAGAATCAGCCACAATTATCATTCAATTGTAGGATTCAATGCAGGACTGATCGCACTTGGTGTAGCAGGTATCATCATGCCGACAACATCCGCATTACTTCATAATACATCCACTCTGATCATTGGACTTAGAAGTATGCAGAATCTGCTCGATGAGTAAAGATACAATATGAAAAAATATCTAAAAAATAATGGATAAAGAAATGAACAGGGATGACAAAAGTCGTCCCTGTTCATTTTAATACGTGCGCCTTGCGGCGCACGTTTCTAACGGGTGAAAGTCCCTAATCCGCCCTAGTAGTGGGAATAATTATTGACCTCCTACCCGATCAAAGTATGCAAGAGAAGTTGCCGGTGAAAAGTTCTCTGTACGAAGGAAGAATAACTGTTGACTTTTGCGAAGCGCAAGTGTAGATTAAAAGATAGTCAATTTTGGAAGAACAAGACAGAAAAGAGGAAAAATATAAATGAAGAAAACAGGAAAACAAAATATCAGATGGAATACCATGAAAATTCTGGCAGTAGGTTTTCTAAGTGTAATTTTTCTTGGAGCGGTGCTTTTATGGTTGCCGGTATCTAACGAAAAATCAATCAGTTTTCTGGATGCGCTTTTTACATCAACATCATCGGTATGTGTGACCGGATTGGTTACAATTGTTCCCAAATACCAATTTACAATTACAGGAAAAGTAATTTTGCTGATTTTAATTCAGATTGGAGGATTGGGCGTGATTGCATGTATTACCGCATTTTTTATGCTTCTGAAAAGAAAGATTACGGTAAAAGAGAGAGTTGTTATTCAAGAAGCTTATAATATGGATTCTCTCGGTGGTCTGGTAGGTCTGGTACGTAAAATTTTGATTGGGACAGTAGTAGTAGAAGGAATTGGGGCCGTTTTTTACGCCATACAATTTATTCGGGACTATGGGGTTGCAAAAGGAATCTGGTATGGAATTTTTCATTCAATTTCTGCATTTTGCAACGCAGGAATTGACATCCTTGGAGATGACAGTCTGGCAAGATACGCAACAGATCCTTTGATTAATATTATAACAATGCTGTTGATTATCCTTGGCGGAATTGGTTTTACCGTGTGGTATGACGTGATTGATAACGGAAAGAAGATCTGGCATCGGGAAATTCCCAGAAAATGCTGGTTTACCAGACTTAAGTTACATTCAAAAATAGCGATCATTACAACGGGATTCTTATTGATAGCAGGGACAGTTTTGAACTTTGCACTGGAGTATCATAATCCGGCAACGATAGGGCATCTTAATACCGGACAGAAATTGATGGTTTCCGCATTTCAGGCTGTGACAACAAGAACGGCTGGGTTTAGTACATTTCAGCAATCTGGGATGTACGAAGAAACTGGTTTTTTAAATATTATTTTGATGTTTATAGGCGGTTCTCCGGGAGGAACTGCAGGTGGTCTGAAGACGACGACATTTGCACTTTTATTTCTCGCATTTCATACAATGCTTCGGGGAGGGCATGATATTGAATGTTTCCGGAGAAAAGTGAATGAAAAAAACTTCCATGTAGCATTTGTTACAATTATGTTGGCATTAGCTATATACATAACAGGAACAACATTTGTTGCTGTCATTGAACCAGATACAATTTCATTTCAGAGAATCATGTATGAGACCGCATCTGCAATGGCGACAGTTGGACTCTCGCAGGATCTGACAACACACTTGCGGACGGGAAGCAAGATTGTGCTGATGATATTGATGTATATAGGACGTGTCGGGCCTATGACCATTGCATTATTATTTGCAGAAAAGGTGAACTTAAAAGAAAAGATGCGGACACTTCCAACGGAAAAGATTATGATTGGGTAACAAGGAGGAAAAGATTATGAAGAAACAATTTGCAGTATTTGGTCTGGGAAGTTTTGGAGAAAGCATTGCATTAGAATTACAAAAACTTGGATGTGAGGTAGTTGCTGTAGATAAAGATATGGAGCGGGTAAATGGAATTGCTGATTCTGTATCATATGCGATGCAGGCAGATATTGGAGATCCAGAATTTATCAGATCTCTTGGAACAAGAAATCTGGACGCTGTTGTGATTGCTGAAGCAGAAAGTCTGGAAGCAAGTATTATGGCAGCACTTGAGTGTAAGGAAATTGGAGTACCGAACGTAATCGCAAAAGCAAAAAATAACCGTCATGCAACTGTATTAAAGAAAATCGGTGTGGATACCATCATTTTTCCGGAGAAAGAAATGGGAGTCCGTCTGGCAAAGAATCTTATGTCAGCCAGTTTTACAGATTGGATTGCACTATCTCCGGCCTATAGTATAGTGGAAACTCCAATGCCGGCTAAATGGAGTGGAAAAACTTTGAAAGAACTGGATGTGCGCCGGAACTATGAAGTGAATGTCGTAGGAATTAAAAGTGGGGCGCATGTAGAAGTCAACCCGGATCCTTTAGAAGTATTGCGAAAAGATATGGTTTTGATTTTGGTTGGATCTAATACAGCGTTAGAAGCATTATAAGGAAGAGTTGTATTTGGAATATCATACATATGAGACGGTTTTGCTAAAAATATTTACAATCTGAGAAGTTTAATGAGGATTTATGTCATTAAGCTTCTTTTTTTATACATAATTCTTGACAGCAAGGGAAGAATGATATAGTATTCAAATATAGATTGTTAGATATAACTAACGGTTGTTAGGAGGTACTAAGATGACGGACAGATATCTGATTGAAAAATGTCTGGTGGAGCATTGTTCGGCAACACTGGCATCTATGAAATCAGCAAATTTATTTAATATGACATTTGCAGATGATACAGACGTGGAAGATCAGATTGAGTTCTGGAATCAGTGCATGAAAGAAAAAGGAATCCGTCTCTATATATTACAGAGACAGGATAAACGTGTACTGGTCTATGTCTATCGGAAGAAACAGCTCGAGGTCAGTCTGAACCGGCCGGGAGTAGCAAAGTTCCTGAAGAAATACGGCTATGAAAGCACAGAGATCAAATATGCATTGAGCCGGTTAAAGTCAAGAATAGGGGAAAATAATGAATTTCCACATGAAATAGGAATTTTTCTGGATTATCCGCTTGGTGACGTGATCGGATTCATTGTGAATCAGGGACGCAATTTCAAATGCGCAGGATGCTGGAAGGTATATTGTGATGAGTGTGCATGCCGGAAAACATTTGCAAAATATAAAAAATGCAGAGATGTCTATGTACGTCTCTGGCAGCAGGGAAGAAGTGTTTTGCAGCTTACGGTAGCTGCCTGACATATAAATTTATCAATGAAAGAGGTAGAAACAATGAGTAAAATTGCAGTAGTATATTGGAGCGGAACAGGTAACACAGAGGCAATGGCCAACGAAGTAGCAGAAGGAGCAAAGGCGGCAGGAGCAGAAGTTGATGTATTAACGGCTTCAGAATTTGGCGCAGACAAGATGGACGCTTACGATGCAGTGGCATTCGGCTGCCCGGCTATGGGAGCAGAAGAACTGGAAGACAGCGAATTCGAGCCAATGTTCTCTGACTGTGAAGGAAAACTTGGAGGCAAGAAGATCGCACTCTTCGGATCTTATGGATGGGGAGACGGAGAATGGATGAGAACATGGGAAGAGACATGCAAGGCTGATGGAGCTGTTCTTGCATGTGATAGTGTACTTGCAAATGAAGCACCGGATGATGATGCAGTTGCAGCTTGCCAGGCACTTGGAAAGGCACTTTGCTAGCCGCGTTTTGATTCACCTAAAAAGATATGATATGCTGACGATAGTTAGAATAATCTAACTATCGTGTGAATAAATCATGGCATACTCCTTCTGTCTCATCCCTGAGCAAGAGAGGCAGAAGTAGTTCCATGGGAAAGGATCTTGACATGGAGAATTTTTTAGCAATTGAGAAGGTTATTGGAAGAGAGATTATTGATTCGAGAGGTAATCCGACGGTAGAGGCAGAAGTATATCTTCTGGATGGAACTGTAGGAAGAGGTGTAGCACCAAGCGGCGCATCTACAGGAGAATTCGAAGCACTGGAACTTCGTGACGGAGACAAATCACGTTTCGGCGGAAAAGGTGTAACCAAAGCCGTAGAGAATATTAATACAGTGATTAACGATGCACTGAAAGGTGTAGATGCATCAGACATTTATGCAGTAGATACAGCAATGATCGCAGCAGACGGAACAAAAGATAAATCGAACTTAGGAGCAAATGCAATCCTTGCGGTATCGATCGCAAGTGCACGTGCAGCAGCAAATGCACTGGAGATCCCGCTTTACCGTTTCCTCGGAGGCGTAAATGGTAACAGACTTCCGGTACCTATGATGAATATATTAAACGGAGGCGCACATGCGGCCAACACAGTTGACGTACAGGAATTCATGATCATGCCTGTAGGAGCACCAAGCTTCAAAGAAGCACTCCGCTGGTGTGCAGAAGTATTCCATGCACTGGCAGCATTATTAAAATCAAAAGGACTTGCAACTTCCGTAGGTGATGAAGGTGGATTTGCACCGGACCTTGCATCTGATGAAGAAGCAATCCAGTACATCTTAGATGCAGTAAAAGATGCTGGATATGAGCCTGGAAAAGACTTCATGATTGCTATGGATGCAGCATCTTCTGAATGGAAAGGTGAGAAGAAGGGCGAATATGTACTTCCAAAAGCAGGTACAAAATTTACTTCCGAAGAACTTATCGAGCACTGGAAGAAACTGGTAGACAAGTATCCGATCATCTCTATCGAAGATGCATTAGACGAAGAAGACTGGGAAGGATGGCAGAAACTGACAGCTGAACTTGGAGATAAGGTACAGTTAGTCGGAGACGATCTGTTCGTAACGAATACAGAGAGACTTTCCAAAGGTATTGAACTTGGATGTGGTAACTCAATTCTTATCAAGCTAAACCAGATCGGATCGGTATCAGAGACATTAGAAGCAATCAAGATGGCTCACAAAGCCGGATACACAGCAATCTCATCTCACCGTTCCGGAGAGACAGAAGATACAACAATTGCAGATCTTGCAGTAGCACTGAATACCTGCCAGATTAAGACAGGAGCACCTTCCAGATCAGAACGAGTTGCAAAATACAACCAGTTACTGAGAATCGAAGAAGAGCTTGGAGCAAGCGCTGTATATCCTGGAAAAGCAGCATTTAATGTGAAGAACAGATAATATCGGCAATATGCCGAAAAAGCAGGAGATAAAGCCTGTTACAGAGAGAACAGAATTGTAAAATGTTACGAAATAAGAAAAGCACGCAGTGGAATATTGCGTGCTTTTTGAGTGCGTGATATTATTATAGCATGTAAGATAAGAAATCAGAGATTAACACATTAAATCAGTAGTTATAAGGAGAGAGTATATGGCAGTAACAATACAACAGATTGCCGAAAAAGCAGGCGTATCAAGAGGAACCGTAGACCGGGCCCTTAATAACCGCGGCCGGATCAACCCGGAAGTGGCAGAAATGGTGAAAAGAACCGCCGAAGAGATGGGATATGTACACAAAGCAAGAAAGAGACAGAAAAATGCAGGAGGAAAGAAAAAGATCGGGATCGTAACCCAGCTTTCCGGTTCTTCTTTCATGCTGGAAATAAACAGAGGAATCCAGACCGGAAAAAAAGAGCTGGAAGAACTTGGTGTGGAAGTCATTGTAAAAGAGAATGCTTCCGTGCGAGAGGAAGACCAGCTGCGTGCAATTGATGAACTGGTAAAAGAAGGAATCCAGGGACTGGCACTGATGCCGGTAGATACCGAAGGCGTCAGGGAGAAATTAAACTGGCTTGTGAATGAAAAGAAGATTCCGGTCGTGACATTCAACTCGGATATCGTAGGAACAAAGAGATGCTGTTTTGTCGGAATGGATAATAAGTTAAGCGGGCAGACAGCAGCAGGGTTATTCGGGATGATGACCAGAGGCGTCGGAAAGATCCTTGTCATTACCGGATATTTCAGCAGTATGCTGAATAACTCTCGTGTAGACGGATTCGTAGAAGAGATAAAGAATATTTCACCAAAGCTTGAGATTGCCGGCGTGCAGGGAAGCTTTAACAATGCAGATGAAGTGGAACACATTATAGAGAATGCCATGATGAGTATATCCGGGATTAACGGAATCTTTGTGGTATCCGGCGGACAGGAAGGCATCGTCGAGGCATTCCGCAAACTTGGTGTAGAGCAGCGGCCATATGTTGTGATCTATGACCAGACTGCAAAGAATGAAACACTGTTAAAAGAAGGAACCGCAGATTTCCTGATCGATCAGAATGGGTTCGAACAGGGATACCGGCCGCCGAGGATCCTTGCAGATATCTTGTTGAACGGAACCTATCCGGACACAGAATATCTGTATACAGGAATCGATATTAAGACAAAATACAACCTGTAAGATAATCCGGGGTACACAGCCCTGATACCAGAGATGCAAGAGAAGGTGCCAGTGGCAGGTTTTGCAGATAAAGGGATGATTAGAATGATAATAAGACAGAGAAGAGGAAAACAGATATCAGCTTTATTACTCATGACGGTAATTCTGTGCTGCGGCTGCAGTAATCACAGTTCCTGGCAGAAGGCAAAAGACCGGTATGTGGTAGGAGTTGTAACCAAATCCAATACCAGTGAGTACTGGATGTCGGTGAATTCCGGCATGGAAGCGGCAGCTGCAAAATATGACATGGATGTGATCACGCTTGCTCCGGATTTGGAACTGGACCGGGAAGTTCAGGAAAAGCAGGTGGAAAAGCTGATCGATCAGAATGTGGATGCGCTGGCAGTTGCACCGATTGACTCTTATCATGTTCCGGACTATCTGGATGAAATAGAGAAAAAGAAGATTACGGCAGTATGTTTTGACAATGGAATGGTGGGCGGAGAACTTCCATATATCGGAATCGACAATCATAAGACAGGATATCAGCTGGCACAGGAACTGGCAGAACAGTTAGACCACAAAGGCCAGGTAGGAATTGTGGCAGGTGATTTAAAACAGAAAGGCCACAGAGAACGTGTGGAAGGATTTGAAGAATATATGAAGTCCGAACCGGAGATGACGGTGAAGTTCGTAGAAAGCGGCTATGCCAATCTGCAGATGTCGGAACAGAAAGTACGGGATCTTATGGGACAATATCCGCAAATCAGGGGAATTATGGCGACCAGTGCTGTCACTGCGATGGGACTTGTTGATGAATTGAAAGATACTGATATCAAAATTGTGGCAGTGGATGAACAGGAAGATTCCCTTAAGGCAGTAGAAAATGGGCAGATCTTGGCGCTTGCGGCACAGTCGGGATATGAGATTGGTTATGAAACGATTCACTATATCCAGAATCTGCGGAACGGAAAGCATCTGAAAAAGAAGTATTATCTGAATGCAGAGATACTGACACAGGACAATGTAAAGGAGTACAGAAAAAAAGATGAAAGTCAGAAGTATAAGAAGTAAGGTCCTGATCGCAATCACCGGGATCACACTGCTTACGGCAGCAGCCATGGCTTTCGTATTTTATGGAAGGTCATCCCGGATGATTGAGGAAAATTACATAACAGTGCTCAGTCAGAGAACCAGGCTGCTTACGGATACCGTAGATGATATGTTAAAAAATGTATGCAATATCGATATCAAAGCATCCTGTGACAAAGAGATCAAAGAGGAACTGGAACAATATCTGAATGACAAAGATGAGAAACGGCTGAACAATATCTCAACAAGATTACGTACATTTTCCAAGATGGATCAGGCAATCTCCAGTATGTATCTGGTGATCCCAGGCGAGAGTCAGTTTGTTACAACGCTGGATTATCCGGTGTACAGAAGTGGACTTAAGGAGGATAACCTTCGTCAATTTGAAACACTATGTGGAAAAAATGGCGGACCGGCGATCATGGATGATCTGGTGCACAGCAAAGATAAATTATTACAGTTTACGGAAAAGGTAACCGGAGAAGATGGACAGGTGATCGGTTATCTGTGTGCGAATATCGAAGAACAGAACTTAAGATATGATTATCTGGAAGATCCGTCGAATCAGGAACTGGGACAGATCGAACTGATCGAAGACGGCAGGATCATTGCAGCCAGAGAGCAGTCCCGGATGGGCAATAAATTTCCGGTAAAGAAGTATAAAAATTTTATCAGTCATTCTGAAGTTACCGGGGCAGATAAAGAAAATATATACATTTACTGTGAAGGAAGCTTTTCCGGCTGCGGAATTTTTGCCAGTGTAAAGAGAAGTGCCGTATTAGGTGACCTGGCGCAGATGCGGAAATATGTATTCGGTGTGACGGCCGTGTTCGGGCTGATCGCAATGCTGGCGGCGATATACATTTCAAGGATTGTCTATAAACCGGTGAGAAAGCTGATGACTGCAATGCAGTCAATTGCGGATGGCGAGATGGACACCAGGGCAGAGGTCGTATCCAAAGACGAGATTGGTCTTGCTGCGGAAGAATTTAACCGGATGTTAGACCGGATCGAAGAACTGATCGGACAGCTTATTCAGGAAGAAAAGAAGAAAAAGGATGCGGAACTGGAGGCACTGCAGTATCAGATCACACCGCATTTTATGTATAATACACTGAATTCGATCAAGTGTTATGCAATGATCCACAATGAGAAAGAGATTGCAACGGTCATCGGGGATTTTGTAGAGTTATTGCAGACATGTATACGGAAAAAGGGCACATTTCTGACTGTTGCAGAGGAAATACAGGTGTTGAAGAATTATATTCATCTGCAGGAATTCCGCAATGGAGAAGAATATCAGGCAGCTTACGCGATAGAGCGCGAAGCAGAGCAATGTCTGATACCAAGACTGATCTTACAGCCCCTTGTAGAAAATGCGTTGATTCATGGACTGGATCTGAAAAATAACAGAAAACATTTAACGATAGAAGCGTATACTTCCGGCTCCAGACTTTATATGAAGGTCAGGGATAACGGAAGAGGAATGACACAGGAACAGATTGAAGAATTATTGAAAAAGAAGGGAAAGAAGACGAAGGGACTTACGGCAGTCGGAATACCGAATATTCAGGAAAGACTGCAATTATATTATGGAACACAGGCAAAGCTTTCGCTGAAAAGCAGCGGAGAAGGTACAGAGGCAACGATCTATCTGCCTGTGAACAGAAGTGAGGATGAAGAATCATGAGAAAAGCATTACTGGCGGACGATGACTTTCTTGTGCGGAGTTATCTGAAGATGTTGTCGTCATGGGAAAAGGCAGGATTTGAGATTACGGCGGATGTAAGAGATGGGGAAGAAGCACTGGAGGTGTTGGACCGGGAAAAGATAGATCTGGTTGTTACTGATATTGCAATGCCGCTGATGGACGGGATCGAACTGATCCGGGAAATCCGGAGAAAATATCCGGACATCTATGTGATCGTACTTAGCTGTCATGATGAATTCGAATATGTGAAAAAGGCGATGAAAGAAGGAGCAGACGAGTATGTATTAAAGAATACACTGAATGAAGAAAGTCTGTATACGGTTCTTGAAGCGGCGGAAGAACATATCCGGCAGAGCAAGGAAGAAGCAGGTGTGAAAGATCAGAAACAGCAGACGCAGGAACATGCGGATATGAAAAAGGATCCAGAAGAAGATAACAATGCAGATGCTGACGGGAAAACGGGAGAGAAGTCGGATCAGACAGGAAATATGAATGAAAAATTCCTGTTTTTTAACCAGATCCTGGCGGGAACCCTGTCCGGAGAGGAACGGGAAGAAAAAAGAATCCGGGCAGGAATACGTGGAAAATATAAGAACAGTGCAGTGATCGTGATCAAAAGAGAAGAAACAGAGTATACCGAGGATCCGCTGGAAGAAGCAAGAAAAGAGCAGTATAGTCTGGAATTCTACAGGCGTATGCAGGAAAAGTTACAGTCAAGACCCGGCGAATCCGAGACGGAAAAAGAAATGATCTATCTAGGAAATGGAACATATTGTTGCTTTCTGGATCTGTCAGATGAATACAAAAGCAGTGTGATGTATCAGCATCTGACCGGAACGGCATCGGCGTGTTATAAGATCTGTGCGGAAGAAGAGGAAGCCTACAAGATCGGTGTCAGTAATATCTGTATTGGAGCAGATGCACTTCGCCAGGCATATCAGCAGGCAAGGATGATGATAAAGAATAGTTTCTATGAAAAGGATGGAATTGCCTATTATGAAGCAGATAGAGCGATGGGAAAAGAACTTCCGAAAGAAGCAGAAACACTTTTGGAGGAGGCAGAGCTGTTAAAGAAGAAAAGTGAAAAGGATAAATTTCTTCTCATGGCCGGGACAGTAATACAGGCGTTCAAAAAAGAGCGGTGCGACAGTCAGCTGGTACGGCAGTGGTTCCGGAAGCTGGAACATAAGTTACAGGTAGACGGCTCAAGGGCGGACCAGCATTTTGGCTATATCGGAGAGGTGAAAAAAGAGCTGGAACATCTGGCAGAGCAGGCATTTGAATGTGGCGAACCGAATATCCCGGAAGATTTAAGCCAGGCAGTTAAGATTGCAGCGGATTATGCGGCGAGACATTACCGGGAAGCAGTGGGACTTGGTGATGCGGCAGAAGCGGCAGGCGTGAACAGCACCTATCTGAGTTATCTGTTCAGTCAGGAGATGGGGATTGGATTTGCCAACTATCTATTGAATCTGCGGATGGAACATGCGAAGAAGTTATTAAGAGAGACCAATCTTAAGATGTGGCAGGGAGCAGAAGAATCGGGATTCAATGATTACCATTATTTTTCAAAAGTATTTAAAAAAGCAGAGGGGATGAGCCCGGCGCAGTACCGGAAGCATTCTTAAAAATAAAAGATACAGTTGTTTTTCTATATGTAAAGGAAAAAGCAACTGTATCTTTTTTTGCGTGCAAATACCTGGCAAAAAAGAAAGCACAAAGAAAAATCAAAAAATAAAACCCAAAAAAAAGACACAAAAAGTGTGGAAAGCAATACCTGAAAAAAAGACACAAAAATCAGAAAAATGCCATCTAAAAATAAAGTACACATTTCAAAAGATTCTCCCAATGCCGGAACAGGCGGATCCTTAGTATTATATAGTTACAAAGAAAAACATGAAAGACATAGAAAAAACATCATAAAGAAAGAGGTAAGAAAAATGTTTGACAAAAAGAAAGTAAAACTTGGAATCGCACCAATCGCATGGACCAATGACGACATGCCGGACCTTGGAAGTGAGAATACATTTGAACAGTGCGTAAGCGAGATGGCACTTGCAGGATTCACAGGATCGGAAGTCGGCAACAAATATCCAAAAGATACGAAAGTCCTGAAACATGCACTGGATCTTCGAGGTGTAGAGATCTGCAACCAGTGGTTCTCAGCATTCCTGATCACAAAGCCATTCGAAGAAGTAGAAAAAGAGTTCCGTGCACAGCTTGCATACTTAAAAGAAATGGGAGCAAAAGTGATCGGAGCTTCCGAGCAGAGCTACAGCGTACAGGGCATGCTTGATACACCGATCTTCGGACACAAATATGTGATGAATGATGAAGAGTGGAAGATATTCTGTGACGGAATGAACAAGCTTGGAAAGATCGCAAAAGAGGAATACGGAATTGCACTTACCTTCCATCATCATATGGGAACGGTTGTACAGAATGCAGATGAAGTAGAGCGCATGATGGACAATACGGATCCGGAATATGTAAGTCTCTTATTCGATACCGGACATTTCGCATACTGTGGAGAAGACCCACTGGAAATGGTGAAGAAATACGCAGACAGAATCAAACATGTACATCTGAAAGACATCAGAAAAGACATGGTAGAGAAAGTAAAGAAAGAAGAATTAAGTTTCTTAGACGGAGTCAGAATGGGAACGTTCACAGTACCTGGAGACGGCGATATTGATTTTGATCCAATTTTCAAAGTTCTGGAAGAATCAGGATATACCGGATACATGGTAGTAGAGGCAGAACAGGATCCGGCAAAAGCCAATCCACTGGAATATGCACTGAAAGCAAGAAAGTTCATTTCTGAAAAGACAGGATTATAGAAGAAAAATACAATCTGCAGACAAAATCATCCAGGAAAAATACCGGGAGATTTTCCAAAGGGATAAAAACGGAACTGAACAAAAATATAGAAATAAAAAGATTATAAACGCGAAAAGGAGAAGAAAAAATGGTTAACGTAGGAATTATCGGAGCAGGAAGAATCGGAAAAGTACATGTAGAAAGTATCTGCACACAGGTAAAGGATGCAAAAGTCAAGATGCTTGCAGACCCATTCATGAATGATGAGACTGCAAAATGGGCAAAAGACATGGGCGTAGAAGCAGTTACAAAGGATTATAAAGAAATCCTTGCAGACCCGGAGATCGATGCAGTGCTGATCTGCTCATCCACAGATACACATTCACCAATTTCGGTAGAGGCAATCAAAGCTGGAAAGCATGTATTCTGTGAGAAACCAATCGATCATGATGTAGCAAAGATCAAAGAAGTCATCGATGCATTAAAAGACAGCAATGTAAAATACCAGGTTGGATTCAACAGAAGATTTGACCATAACTTTGAAGCAGTACAGAAAGCAGTAGCAGACGGAAAGATCGGAGATACACATATCATCAAGATCACATCCAGAGATCCGGAGCCGCCATGTGCAGACTATGTAAAAGTATCCGGAGGAATCTTCCTTGACATGACAATCCATGATTTTGATATGGTACGTTTCCTTGCAGGATGCAATGCAACAGAAGTATACGTAGAGGCAGCCGTACTGGTAGACCCTGCAATCGGAGAAGCCGGAGATGTAGATACGGCAGTCATCACACTGAAGATGGAAAATGGTGCGATCGCAGTGATCGATAACTCCAGAAAAGCAGCTTACGGATATGACCAGAGAGCCGAAGTATTCGGATCCAAAGGAATGGTTGCCGTATCCAATGACTCTACATCATCCGCAGTCATCAGCAATGCAGATGGCGTAACAGGTGAGAAACCATTATATTTCTTCCTGGAGCGTTACATGGCAGCTTATGCAAAAGAGATCAAGTGCTTCATTGAAGCAATCGAAAATGATACAGACACACCGCTTGGCGTTATGGACGGACTGCAGCCGGTACTGATGGGACTTGCAGCTAAGAAATCTCTGGAAGAACACCGTCCGGTTAAAATATCTGAGATCACAGTCTAGAATATAAGTAGTATAAGGCATAAAAAAGAAAAGATCTGTGAAGCATGAATTTACAGATCTTTTCGCATATCAAGAGAGACATGAAATGAACCGGAAAAGGAAGTCATTTTATGGAGGAAAAGGAGAGAAGAGACGTGGAAGAAAAAAAGGCGAACAATGCAGCAAACGGAAAACTGTCATGGCCGGTCAGATTATCTTATGCCGGAGGCGACGTGGCATGTAATGTAGTATTCGGTATGGTCGGAACACTTCTGACATTATTTTATACAGACTATGTAGGAGTGGCAGCAGCAACTGTAGGTCTGATCATGCTGTTATCCAGATTCTTCGATGGATTTTCCGATATGATCATGGGAATCATCGTAGAAAAGACCAATTCCAAATGGGGAAAATCAAGACCATGGATCTTGTGGATGAGTGTACCATATGCGCTGTCTGCGATCCTGTTATTTACTGTACCGCATACGATGGGAGTGGTTCAGTCGATCTATATTTTTGTAACTTATAACTTCTGTACAACTGTATGTTATACAGCAATCAATCTTCCATACGGAAGTCTGTCGGCCATGATGACACGTGTATCATCCGAAAGAGATATGTTAAGTGTAGTACGAATGGGATTATCACCGCTCGGTAAGATTATTGCCGTTACCTGTACCACTCCGCTGGTTAAACTATTCGGTAATGACCAGGCAGCATGGGTAAAGACGATGACGGTATGGGCAGTCATCGCCCTGATCTTACTTCTGATCTGCTTTATAAACTGCAAAGAGACTGTTGTGATCGCAGGACAGGATAAGGCGGAAAAGGTTCCGGTAAAGAAAGGGTTAAAACTTCTTCTTACCAACCAGTATTTCTGGGCTGTATTATTACTTTGGATGTTCCAGAGTGTGTCATTTAGCGTATCAGGAACGATCTTACCATATTATTGCAAATACATTTTCCACAATGATACATGGCTTTACAGTGCACTGTATCTGACAGAAATTCTGACACTGGTTGTATGTATTTTCTTATGTGCACCGTTGATCCGTAAGTTCGGAAAGCGAAACATTGCTCTGGCTGGAAGTATCATTGCCCTGGTGGGTCATCTGTTATACTTCCTGAATCCATACAGCATTCCATGGATGGTGATGAGTTGTGTTGCAAGAGCAGTCGGCCTTGCTCCACTGAATGCAGTTGTATTCGGTATGATTGGTGATGTAGTAGAATTCGGACAGTGGAAGACACATGTACGTCAGGAAAGTCTGATCTTTGCCGGTGGTTCGATCGGAACGAAAGTCGGTGCCGGTGTGGCATCTGCAGTTATGACAGGACTTCTTTCTATGGGTGGATACATCAGTACGGCGGCCGGAAGTGTCACTCAGCCGGACAGTGCATTACATATGATCGTGAACATTTACAAAGGCGGTCCATTGATCGTTGCAGGTGGTGTGCTTGTAGTACTTCTGTTCTATCATCTGGATAAACAGTATCCGGATATCATGAAAGAACTGATCGAACGTGAAGCGAAAGGAGAACTGTAAAATGAGAGAACATACGATTGTTACCATCAGCCGCCAATACGGAAGCGGCGGAAGAGAAGTTGCAGAGATTCTTGCAAAGAAGATGCAGGTGCGCTGTTATGACAGACAGATCGTATATCTGGCAGCAGAGAAAATCGGAAATGGCGATCTGGATGTGGAAAGCATTCTGGAAGAAGCATATAAGGTGCCGGGCAGTCACAGCGGTTTCTTCGGCGGACTTGGAATCGGAAGCGATGTCATCCCGGACTATAATAAGATGTATAAAGAGCAGGCAGCACTGATCCACAGACTTGCAGATAAATTCGGAGGAGTATTCCTGGGACGCTGTGCAGATGCAGTACTTGCAGATACACCGGACTGTTATCATATCTTCATTTATGCAGACGATGCATTTAGAGAAAAAAGAAGTAAAGAAGCATACGAGGGCATTTCCCTGAAAGAGATGGATAAAGAAGATGTATCCAGACAGAGATATTATAATTATTATACCGGCAGGACATGGGGCGATCCATTGAATTATGATCTGATGATCAATACCGGTAAGATCGACCTGGAAGATGCGGCAGATCTGATCATAGATTATATCGAGAAAGTACAAAGTGAATAAAGAAATAAAAAAGCAGACATAAAAAAGATGAGCCAGTGCGGACGTGAAAAATATATTTTTTCTGTCCTCATTGGCTTTTTTATACCATAGTATGCAAGAAAAGTTGCCAGTGGCAAGTTTTCTGTATTACCATGTGTTTGAAAGAAATTGCCAGTGGCAGGTCTTGCAGATACGGTTATATTTGAAAGCTTTTTGTGAAAAAGTCAGAATATAAAACGTTTTGATATGAATTGTGGTAAAATAATGGTAAGATAAGAATGTACAGAAAGGAAGGATCGGTATGAAAAACTATTCAGAAGATGCAAGCAGACAGTATCACATTCAGGTTGCAAAAGGTGAAGTCGGACGTTATGTGATCATGCCGGGAGATCCGGGCAGATGCGAAAAGATTGCTGCGTATCTGGATGATCCGGTGCTGGTTGCAAGCAACCGGGAATTCACCACTTATACCGGAATGCTGGACGGGGAAAAAGTCAGTGTGACGTCGACCGGAATCGGAGGACCGTCGGCAGCAATCGCAATGGAAGAACTGGTACGCTGCGGGGCAGATACATTTGTCAGGATCGGAACCTGCGGTGGAATGCAGCCGGAAGTAAAAAGCGGCGATATCGTGATCGCGACCGGTTCGATCCGCATGGAAGGGACAAGTAAAGAATATGCACCGATCGAATATCCGGCAGTTGCCAATCTGGAAGTAACGAATGCACTGGTGCAGGCTGCAAAAGAAGATGGCTGCACCTGGCATACAGGAGTGGTACAGTCAAAGGATGCATTCTACGGACAGCATGAACCGGAAGCAATGCCTGTCGGCTATGAGCTGCTGAACAAATGGGAGGCCTGGAAGAAGATGGGATGTCTGGCTTCCGAGATGGAATCAGCGGCATTGTTCATCGTGGCCGGTAAATTACGTGTCAGAGCAGGTGCATGCTTTCTTGTTATGGCAAATCAGGAAAGAGAGAAACTCGGACTGGAAAATCCGGTGGTACATGATACTGATATGGCAGTTAGGACAGCGGTCGGGGCAGTCCGGAATCTGATCCGGCAGGATAATGAAAAAAATAAGTAGAATCATTCGGAAAATCATGTATAATACTGATTACCAGAAATGGAATACGAATATAAAAGCGGGGAAACAAGATGGGGAAGACAGAACAAAGCAAAACATATCATACAAGTCAGTTGATTGAGACGGCGATAGAACAGTTGAAATATTCTTATACACCGTACTCCGGCTTCAAGGTCGGGGCAGCACTGCTGGCAAAAAATGGAACGGTTTATACCGGATGTAATATTGAAAATGCGGCATACACACCGACAAACTGTGCAGAAAGAACGGCATTTTTCAAGGCGGTAAGTGAAGGCGTGAAGGAATTCGATGCAATCTGTATCGTAGGAGGAAAGAACGGAGTCCTGACAGAATATGCACCGCCGTGCGGAGTGTGCAGACAGGTGATGATGGAATTCTGTGATCCGGAAGAATTTCAGATCATTCTTGCAACGGATGTAGAACATTATGATATCTATACGTTGAAGGAGTTATTGCCGTTGGGCTTCGGACCTGGAAATCTGAAAGAAAAGAAGACCGTATAAGGGGGAAAGGCAATATTCAGGAAAAAAGTGGAATGTTGAAATAGAAGAAAAGAAAAATGAAGAATGTAAAATGGAGGAAATGATAAAAGCAATATGACAACAGAAGAATTAACAGCACTACCAAAAGTAGAACTGCATTGTCATCTGGACGGGTCGCTGAGCCGTGGATTTATAGAAAAGAGGCTGGGACGGGAAGTATCACAAAGTGAGCTGAGTGTATCCGAAGACTGCAGAAGTCTGAATGAATATTTGGAAAAATTCGACCTTCCGGGCAAATGCATTATGGATGAGACAGGACTGAAAGAAGCCGGTTATGATGTATTAAAAAGTATGAAACAGGAAAATGTATGCTATGCAGAGATCCGTTTTGCTCCGCTTCTGTCCGAGACTCCGGACATGAACTGCAATAAAGTGATCGAAGCACTGCTTGCAGGACTGGAAAAAGGAAAACGCGATTTTGGCATAGAGTACGGAGTGATCACGTGCGCGATGCGCCATCACAGTGAAGAAGAGAATGCCCGGATGCTGCGGACTGCCAGAGAATATCTGGGACACGGCGTGTGTGCGGCAGATCTTGCCGGGGCGGAAAGCCTGTATCCAATGTCAGAATTCATGGAACTGTTCAAAAAGACGAAAGCACTTGGCATGCCATTTACCTTACATGCCGGTGAATGCGGAAGTGTACAGAATATCCTTGATTCTGTGGAAACCGGAGCCGGAAGAATCGGACATGGAATCGCAATGAGAGGATACGCAGATGTGCAGAAAGAATTGCAGAAAAAGGGTATCGGTATCGAGATGTGTCCGATCAGTAATCTGCAGACCAAGGCAGTGGAAAGTACAAAGAACTATCCGATGCGGGAATTCCTGAATGCCGGATTAAAGGTAACAGTAAATACCGATAACCGTACAGTCAGCAATACGACACTGACAAAAGAACTGGAATTCATCCAGAAGAATTATAGAATCACCGATGAAGAGATTCATCTTATGATGCGGAACGCAGTGGATGTGGCATTTGCAGATGATGCGGTGAAAGAAAGGATGTTGAAGTATGTATAAAAAGCTGGAAAAATGTTTAAAAAGCATAAGAGAAAAGACGGATTTCAAACCAGAAAAAGCAGTCATCTTAGGATCGGGCCTCGGAGATTATGCCGAGAAGATCAAGATAGAAAAGATCGTAAAATATACAGACATCGAAGACTTTCCGGTATCGACTGTTCAGGGGCATAAAGGTCAGTTTGTATTCGGATATGTGGAAGATGTTCCGGTTGTACTGATGCAGGGAAGGGTACATTATTATGAAGGTTACCCGATGCAGGACGTTGTACTTCCGACCAGACTGATGGGGATGATGGGAGCAAAGAAGATCCTTCTGACCAATGCGGCAGGCGGAGTCAATCCATCATTCAGACCGGGTGACTTTATGCTGATCAAAGACCACATTACGACAGCAGTACCAAGTCCGCTGATCGGACCGAATATCGAAGAACTCGGAACCAGATTCCCGGATATGAGTGAAGTATACAGTAAAAAACTGCAGGATATCATCCGTAAAAGTGCCAAAGACTGTGGAATACCACTTCAGGAAGGCGTATACGTGCAGCTGACCGGACCAAACTACGAGACACCGGCAGAAATCCGCATGGTCAGAAGCTGGGGCGCAGATGCAGTCGGTATGAGTACCGCCTGCGAAGCCATGGCAGCAAGACATATGGGAATGGAAGTGTGTGGAATCTCCTGCATTACGAATATGGCGGCAGGTGTCAGCAATGCGAAACTGAATCACGCCGAAGTTCAGGAGACAGCGGACCGCGTAGCGAAAGATTTTGAAAAACTTGTGACAGATGTGATAGCTGCTATTTAACTGATTAACGAGATTAGTTTCATGGATCTTGGATGTTTATAAAAATAGAGGTAGCATCATGACTAAAAGAGAAAAAGAATTAGAAGATTTATTTCAGAGATGGATGAAAAAACAGGGAGAAGAGAAAGGATGGGAAAAAACTACTGTAGGAGGACGTGAAATATTACGGATACATTTTACAAAGGATGGAATGGTGGATCCTGAAGCTTATGAAGTTTCTTCTTGTAAAATTCTGGTCGTACTTAAGGAAGCTAATATTGCGGATAATAAAACGGAAGAATGGTTAAAGGAGCATATGATAGACGATCAGAGATACTGGTATCGGGAATTTGTTAATGGCACTATACAAGAGGGTGTTTGGACAGATGAAAATGGGTGTAGAAAAAAATCTGACAACATACCGCAAAAAGAATCAATTGGAAGAATGGCATACTTGTTACAGAAGTACACAAAAAATCAAAAAATAGATGCCAATAGACCTAGCGGAAAAGAAATTCAAGATGCTGTAAAGCAGGTCGCATTTATGAATTTAAATAAACGTGGCGGATCACAGAAAGTTAATGAGAAAGTACTTAATGATTATGTAGAAGAATATAAAAACGAGATAAAAGAAGAAATTGAAATTTTGCAGCCAGATTATATTATCTGGTGTGCGGGTGAAAAGCCAATGGGAAAAATCTTAGAAAAGAAAAATGGGATTGAAATGTTACACCCGGCAGCAGGAAGGTATATTTATAGAAATAATGAAGAATTGGGATTTGAAGGAAATGTTGAAAAATGGGAGAATTATTATAGAGAGTTGGAAGAGTCTCAAAAAGGAGCAGAATATTTAAAGGTGTCTAAAGGTGTAGAAAAATATATAAGAGTCTTTAAATCTAGAGTAGAAAAGTTCAATAATAAAAATAAAATTTCTTGTTAAAGAGAGCGTAAATATGTTATCAATATTACAAAGGCTACCGCTTCTGCCACTTAATTCTTCAGGCATTCTATATCCACGGAATAAAAGTCAGGAACTCTTTCCAGTGAATGTGGAGAAGGTGTTGGTAATACTTAAGGGTCAAAATTCTGCGTTAGGTTTTCAAAATTTGCCTGTTTGAGCTATTCGAGTTGCAAATTTTGGAAACCTGCTTTTAGCAGAATTTTGACCCTTTAGTATTACCCGCCGACGGAACCTGAACAGGAAAGCGTTCCTGACTTTTATGGAGACCCGGGTATCCGCCAGCCTGATAAATTAAATGGAAAATTTCAATTCAAAAACCTCCGCCGGTATATAATGCTTACTAACCACAAGTATCTCCTCATTCTCATCATACACATTCTCCTGTGTCATAAGGAAAGAATCGTGGCTGGAAAGCTTATAATTCTTTGCAGAGAAGTTACCGGCAGTAGAATATGTAACACAGCGGCTGCAGTGATGTCCCTGTTCATAGCAGGTATGCTCCAGAAATTCCAACAGTGCATCTGTGCTGTTCAGGTCGATCTGCAGCCTGCCGACCAATTCAATCGGAATAAAGCTTAAAGAATATGCAATGGTATGTCCTTCATGCTTATACCAGCGGTCGACGATGACAACAGCGGCGGTGTAGTGGTCGAAGTTGTCTAAAATGGATTTTGACGGCGGCTCGATACGGAAATCCAGTTCGACACTGTCCAGTTCTTCCTGACAACTGTCGTAGACAGGATGTGTCATACTGCCATCAGAAGACAGCATTTCATCTGAAGCGCTGTCTTCCGCATCTGCAACAGCTGCGGAATCTGCAGAACCGGCTCTCTGGGGATGTTTGCGTCCCCTGGAACCGGCAGCTTTAGGCTCACGCACAAAATGTCCGACACCCTGTACATCTTTGATCAGTCCGTCTTCTCTTAATAAAGTAAGTGCTTTCCGCAGTGTCATACGGCTGACATTCATAGTCGCGGAAAGTGTAGTTTCTGACGGAAGCTGTGAACCGGGTTCATAAGTTCCGTTCTGGATCAGTTCATATAATTCATTGTATATTTTTACATGTTTTAATTTTCTTGTTTTAGACTTGTCTGTTTTTGTTTCCATAAATTCAGTTACTCCTGTAGATTAAAGATATAGAAATAGCAGGGGAATAAGATCTATATAGAAGCTTCTATTTATATATTATGAGCATGTATAATCCGATTCAAACCCTGTTAAAATAATAAAAGCAAATATGGCAAAAGTCAATGTTATTTCCGACTTGTCTAATTTACACAACCAGACATTGTAAAAGATGCACAAAAACAGACAAGGATATTTGTAAAATATTGCGTGTTGCAAATATACAAGTATAGATATAGAATAGACAACAGCGAGACAAGTAGTAGACATGTATAAAACAATATTTAACATTTTATTTTCAGGAGGATGAATATCATGCAGAATTATTCAGGAGAAGAAGGATTACAGTATCATTTACAGATCAGACCGGGAGATGTTGGACGTTACGTTATCATGCCTGGTGATCCAAAGAGATGTGCAAAGATCGCAAAACATTTTGACGATGCAAAACTGATTGCAGACAGCAGAGAGTACATCACTTACACAGGTTACTTAGATGGAGAAAAAGTAAGTGTAACATCAACAGGTATCGGCGGACCGTCAGCATCTATCGCACTGGAAGAACTGACACTTTGCGGAGCAGATACATTTATCCGTGTCGGAACATGCGGAGGAATCGAACTGGATGTTAAAGGTGGAGACATCGTAGTTGCAACAGGAGCAATCCGTATGGAAGGAACAAGTAGAGAGTATGCACCGATCGAGTATCCGGCAGTTGCAGACCTTGATGTAACAAATGCACTGGTTGCAGCAGCAAAAGAACTTGGACATACATACCATGCAGGTGTGGTACAGTGTAAAGATGCATTCTACGGACAGCATGAGCCGGAGAGAATGCCGGTAAGCTATGAACTGCTTAATAAATGGGAAGCATGGAAACGTATGGGATGCAAAGCTTCTGAGATGGAGTCAGCAGCACTCTTCATCGCAGCAAGCCACTTAAGAGTACGTTGTGGATCTGATTTCCTTGTAGTAGGAAACCAGGAAAGAAATGCACTTGGAATGGAAAATCCAATCGTACATGATACAGAAGCAGCTATCACAGTTGCTGTAGAAGCAATCAGAAAACTGATCAAAGCAGACCGCAAGAAATAAGATCAGAACGGAAGAAACAAAGGGAAAGCAAACGCAGATAAAGCGAATGCAGCTGAAATAGACGGAGGAACGAGATGAAAGTCTTTTTAAATTTATTGGGGATTGTGGTTGTAATCGGACTGATCTTTCTGATTTCCTGGGATCGTAAGAATATCCGCTGGAAAGCAGTAGGAAAAGCAATCATTGCACAGTTTGTCATTGCAATCTTACTTGTAAAAGTCCCGGTTGGTAAGATGGTTGTGTCTGCCATATCGGACGGTGTAACAGCAGTTATCAACTGCGGACAGAATGGTCTGTCATTTGTATTCGGAAGCCTTGCAGACAGCAGTGCTTCAACAGGAAGTATCTTTATCGTACAGACACTTGGTAATATTATCTTCGTATCTGCACTGGTAAGCTTACTTTATTATCTTGGAATCCTTGGATTCGTAGTAAAATGGATCGGTAAAGCAGTTGGAAAACTGATGGGGACAACAGAAGTAGAAAGCTTCGTTGCAGTTGCCAACATGTTCTTAGGCCAGACGGACAGCCCGATTCTGGTCAGCAAATATATCGGAAACCTGACAGACAGTGAGATCTTAGTTATCCTGGTATCCGGTATGGGAAGTATGTCAGTATCCATCCTCGGAGGATATCATGCACTTGGTATCCCGATGGAATATCTTCTGATCGCCAGCGCACTGGTACCGGTTGGAAGTATCCTCGTTGCAAAAATGTTACTGCCGCAGACAGAGCCTGTACAGTCTATCACAGATGTAAAGATGGACAACAAGGGCAATAACGCCAACGTGATCGACGCCATCGCAGAAGGTGCCGGAACAGGTATGCAGATGGTAATCGCTATCGCTGCATCTCTGGTTGGTATCATCGGTATCGTTGCAGTAATTAATATGATTCTTGGATTTGCAGGAATTAGCCTGGAGCAGATTTTCTCTTATGTATTCGCACCGTTTGGTTTCCTGATGGGACTTGATAACAATCAGGTACTGATGGAAGGCGCATTCCTTGGAAACAAACTGATCGTAAATGAGTTCGTTGCATTCCAGGATCTGGGAAAAATCTTATCAACATTAGACTACAGAACAGGAATTGTATGCTCAATCTCCCTGTGCGGATTCGCAAACCTTTCAAGCCTTGGAATCTGTGTATCTGGTATCGCAGTACTCTGTCCGGAAAAGAAGAGCACTCTTTCAAGACTGGTATTCAGAGCAATGCTCGGTGGTGTATTTGTAAGTATTTTAAGTGCGATGATCGTTGGACTGATCACGTTGTTCTAATATAAGATCAGTTAATAGAGAATTCTGGAACAGGAATGCAAATACGTTACTGTTCCAGATATTTGACATATGAGAATTAAGAAGGTGTATAATATGAACGAAAAGAAATATAAAAGAATATTTACCGTAGTCATAGATTCACTCGGCGCCGGAGAGATGCCGGACGCCGCTTCTTATGGTGATGCGGGGACAGATACCCTGGGACATATTGCGGCAAATGTAGAAGAGTTTAAAATTCCGAATCTGCAGAAACTTGGAATTGCTAACTTAAAAGATCTTGCAGGTGTTGCACCTGTAGAAAAACCGTTGGCTTATTATGGAAAATTAAGAGAAGCAAGTAACGGAAAAGATACCATGACCGGACACTGGGAGATGATGGGACTTCACATCACTACTCCGTTCAAGACATTTACAGAGACAGGATTTCCAAAGGAACTGATCGATGAACTGTCAAAGAGAACAGGCCGTACGATCATTGGAAATAAGAGTGCCAGCGGAACCGAGATCCTGGACGAACTGGCGGAAGAAGAGATTGCAACCGGTCATATGATCGTCTACACATCTGCGGATTCTGTTCTTCAGATCTGCGGAAATGAAGAGACATTTGGCCTGGATGAATTGTACCGTTGCTGTGAGATCGCCCGTGAGATTACGATGAAAGATGAGTGGAAAGTCGGACGTGTCATTGCAAGACCATACGTCGGCAAGAAAAAAGGCGAGTTCAAACGTACCAGTAACCGTCATGACTACGCATTAAAGCCATATGGAAGAACTGCGTTGAATGCATTGAAAGATGCAGGTCTGGATGTCATTTCCGTTGGTAAGATCTTCGATATCTTTGACGGAGAAGGAATCACAGAGTCAAATAAATCCAAGAGTTCCGTACACGGAATGGAGCAGACAATCGAAATCGCAAAGAGAGATTTCGAAGGATTCTGCTTTGTCAACCTGGTAGATTTCGATGCACTGTGGGGACACAGAAGAGACGTCAAAGGATATGCACAGGAACTTGAAAAATTTGATGTCAAACTCGGTGAATTATTAGGCGAACTGAAGGAAGACGATCTTCTGATCATCACCGCTGATCATGGAAATGATCCGACACATACCGGAACCGACCACACAAGAGAAAAGGTGCCGTTCCTTGCGTATTCTCCGTCTATGAAAGAAGCAGGAGAACTTGAGGAAGCAGACACATTTGCCATTATCGGAGCAACGATCGCAGACAACTTCGGTGTTAAGATGCCGGAAGGAATGATCGGACATTCGATCCTGGACAAGCTGAATTAAAAGAACTGAATCAGACAAACTGAAAATTAGTAAACCTATCACAATGAATGAAAAAAGAAAGGCAAGAGATTATGAATACAAGTGAAGTTTTAAAAATTGTTGACCACACATTATTAACACAGACAGCTACATGGGAAGACATCAAGACAATTCTTGATGACGGAATCAAATACGAAACAGCTTCTGCATGTATCCCGGCTGCATACGTAAAACAGGCAGTAGAATACGTAGAGGGAAAACTTCCAATCTGTACAGTTATCGGCTTCCCGAACGGATACAGCACAACAGCAACAAAAGTATTCGAGACAAAAGATGCGATCGCTAACGGAGCATCTGAGATCGACATGGTAATCAACATCGGATTCTTAAAAGACGGAAGATACGATGAAGTAGAAGAAGAGATCCGTCAGATCCACGAAGCATGCGATGGAAAGATCTTAAAAGTCATCATCGAGACTTGCCTTCTGACAGAAGAAGAGAAGATCAAGATGTGTGAAATCGTAACAAAAGCCGGAGCAGAATTCATCAAGACATCTACAGGATTTTCTACAGCCGGAGCAACATTTGAAGATGTAAAACTGATGCATGATCATGTCGGAGAAGGTGTGAAGGTAAAAGCTGCAGGCGGAATCAGCTCATTCGACGACGCAAAAGAATTCATGAGCCTCGGAGCAGACAGACTTGGAACAAGCCGTCTGGTAAAGATCATGAAAAATACAGATAACGGTGCAGGATACTAAGATATGAGTTCTTTGTGTGCATTAAGCATTGTAACAGCAGCCCTCTGTGGTATCTGGTCTTATCTTGCAGGAATTGCCGGACTGATCGGCTGGGCCGGCTTTGCGGGATGTACCACCTACTTTGCCTGTGGAAAACATGGCATGAGCGGGGTGAAAAAGACCATGATTACGAATCTGACAGGCGTCCTATGTGGAATGACGATCATCACACTTAGCAAGATCAATCCGTTATTCGGGAATCTTGGAATCTGGTGCGGGATCATTACATTCGTGATGTGCATCATTGCAAAATACGAGTGGTTTGACTTCTGTCCGGGAACATTCATGGGATGTTTTACAACATTCGCAGCGGATGGAAACTGGAGTGTGCTAGTGGTATCGCTGGTGATCGGGGCATTTTTAGGATTTGCCTGTGAATATGGAGGAAACTGGCTGTATCAGGCAGTGACTGAGAAAAAGAGATGTAATACATATGTGGGAGAAAATGTATTGCAGGAGAAGAAAGAGATAGAGTAAGAAAAAGCTTTGCTGTTTTGTGGGGATGAGACGGCAAGGCTTTTTTACTTGTAATAAAATTATAATAAAGTTAATTAAAAAATAAAAAAAGATATAGACAGGACAAAAATAAAATGCTACAATCCGAATAAGCATTATAGTTCTGGAATCCATAATGGCAGAAGCCATTCTGTAATCTGTGCAATCAGCATCTAAAAGATTTTCAATGCTTGAACTCAAAATTATCAAATTAGGCAGAGAGGATTAGTGAATGTTGAATACATAGGAAAGTCCTCTTACAAATTAAAAAGGAGGACACTGAATGGTAAATGGAACAAAAAGAGGACCGAAACAGCTCGGAGAGATTATTCTGGATACAGCAAATGTAAATGGCATTTCTACGGAATTTTTAGAAAAATCAATTCAACGCTTGATTAATATTCTCGGAACACCGTCAGCAACATATAAAGACCGGATATTTCGAATGCTGGTTAAGGAAAAGAAAATTGCATTAGAAATTTATAATGCAATTAATGATACACATTATGACAATCCGGAAGATGTGAT
>UMFV01004602.1_pt1 | contig 45656 bp, 37 predicted proteins | sample 1965101 | NCBI WGS metagenome assembly UMFV01 (sample SAMEA4836055, study PRJEB28245) | human gut metagenome | biome: gut microbiome; material: fecal sample | place: Denmark | collected 2008 | reverse complement strand
GTCTCTTTTTATATGTCCGAATTCATTATACAATCAACCCTTTATTTTATTTTGCGAAAAATATTATACCTTATCACGAATTTCTGCTATAATAAAGAAAATAACCGCAAGGGGGAATGATATCATGAGTAAAGAATTTACCGGGAAAGAAGCTTGTATCGCCCCGGAAGGGGTTTTCATCATCGGAACCTACGATGAAAAGGGCGTTCCCAATGCCATGAACGCAGCCTGGGGCTCCCAGTCCGATTTCGATGAAATCACCTTATTTTTAGACAAGCACAAGACGACGGACAACGTTAAAAAGACCGGCGCCTTTACGGTGGCCTTTGCAACCAAAGATACGATGGTCCTGGCCGATTATTTCGGCGTCGAAACGGGGAACCGCGTCAATAAAATCGAAGTGGCCGGCTGCCACGTCCATGAAAGCAGCCACGTCAAGGCTCCGATTATCGAAGAATTTCCCGTCACCCTCGAATGCGAATGCAAGAGCTATGATGACGAAACGGGGATCCTCGTCGGAAAAATCGTAGCCCAGCAAGCCGATGAATCGGTCCTCACCGACGGCCTCGTCGACTATGACAAGCTCCAGCCCATCATGTACGACAGCAGTACCAAGACGTACCGCCTTATCGGCCCCGTCGTCGGCAAAGCCTTCCACGACGGCCTGGCTTTGAAAAAATAAGTGAATATCAGGCATGTAAAAAGGAGTACCGCCAATGGCTGGCAGTACTCCTTTTTTGTATTTAGTTTAAGGTAACGGTCTGCTGATTTACATCGATGAGGCCTTCTTCTTTCATGCGTGACATTTCCCGGGCGACGGCCGTTCGGTCGGCACAGAGATAGTCGGCCAGCTGAATCCGCGTCATGGGAATGGTGAAGGTCGAACTGCCGGCCTTTTCCGATTGGAAGGAAAAGTACGTCAGCAGTTTTTTGCGCAGGGTCTTTTTCGAGACGACTTCCAGCTTTTCCATGAGCTGGGCGTTCTTTGCGGCAATGAGGTGCAGCATATTTTCGATGAGCCGATGATGGAAGGGACAGGCCTGGGTACAGACGTGGAGGACTTTTTGAAAGGGCAGTGTCAGGAAGGTCGTCGTCTTGACGGCTTGGAAGGTGACTAAAGACTGCAATATCGTAGCGCAGACGAAGGTCTCCCCAAAGAGGCCGCCTTCTTTGATGACGGCCAAGACAGCCTTGTCACCCCAGCGGTCTTCGTGGATCATGTGGATTTCACCGCTCAGGACGACGCCGATATAGCGGACTTCGTCTTGGGCCAGAACCAAGAATTCCCCTTTCCGGACGGTCTTCGTCTGGGCGCCGAGGCAGGTGAGCATGGCTGACCGGTCTTCCGGGCGGATGCCGTCAAAGAGCGCACTGTTGGCAGCTGCCGCAGCAACATCAACCATAGAGATACCTCCTAATATTGACGGTAGAGGCCGACGACTTTGCCGAGAATCTTGCAGTTTCGCGTGTAAATCGGTTCGTATTCATCATTTTCCGGCTGGAGTCGAATGGCATCTTTTTCACGGAAATAACGCTTTACCGTCGCTTCATCGTCGATGAGGGCGACGACGATTTCACCGTTTTCTGCCGTGTCCTGATGACGGACGATGAGCTGGTCCCCTTCGAGGATGCCGGCATTTTTCATGCTGTCCCCCTGGACGATGAGCATGAAGCAGTCGTCATTGCCGATAAAATCAGCCGGGAAGGGGTAGACATCTTCGACGCATTCCTCGGCAAAGATGGGAGCTCCGGCACGGACCTGGCCGACGAGGGGCAGGGGAACGATTTTCTTCGAACGCCACGAACCTTCGTCGAGGAGTTCGATCGTTCGGTTCTTAGCCGGATCGCGGCGGATATAGCCCAGGTCTTCCAATCGATGGAGGTAACCATGGACCGTCGACGTCGAGCTGAGGCCGACTTCTTTGCAGATTTCCCGTACCGACGGGGGATAGCCGAATTGGTGGACACAGGTGCGGATGTATTCTAATATCTGTTTTTGACGGGTCGTCAGCATTTTTTCATTGGTAATCATATATAGTCACTCCAGTCTCTGGCAAGTTACAATCATTCCAGTATAGCTAGTCACATTATACCGAAAATACCGAAAAAAATCAAACATTTGTTCAAATCGCCTTGACAGGAACAACTGTTCGAAGCTATAATAAGGGCGTCGACGAACACTTGTTCTTAGAACGTTCGTTTTTACTTAGGAGTGATAACCATGAGAAGAAGACGAAAAGGGAGAGGCCCGTTACTGAAATATGTCGCCTTGATTGGCCTGGCTATCTTTATGTGCACCCAAATCGGCTGGAGCTATCAGCCTTCACAGGAATACGTTTCCGTTCGCGTCGAACCGGGACAGACCGTTTGGCAGCTGGCATCGGTCGTCGTCGATGAGGATACGGATGTACGTCAGGTCATCCAGTCCATCCTCGACGAAAATAAACTGACCGGCGATCGTGCCATCCAGCCCGGTCAAGTCCTGCGCCTGCCCGTCGCCGCCGGCAAGGCCGGTCATGTGCGGCAGGTCTTGGCTGCACAGCTGGTCCCTTAAGACTTATCTTCTGTAATTTTTAAAATCGGGCTGTCGACGAGGCGGTCGGCTTCGTCGATATAGCGGCGGACGATAGCCTGTGACTTATGGCGGGTCTGGCGCATGATCTGCCGTTCCTCGACGTGGTGCTGGGCGGCCGACGTGGCAAAGCCGTGGCGCAGGCTGTGGGCCCCGTAATCATCGGGGTTCATGCCCATGAGTTCGGCATAGTGCTTGACGATGAGGGCAATGGCCTTATCGGAGATCCGCGTCTTGCGGATATGGTGTCCTTTAGTCAGACCGCGGAAGACGGGGCCCGTCGTAATGCCGCTCATGTCGAGCCAATTCTTTAACGCCGTGACGGCGCAGAGATTCGTATCCTTTACCATGGGGATGGCGATCATCTGGCCCTGGTCGAATTGGTCGGTCTTCGATTTGCGCAGGGTGATTAAAAGCCCCAGGCGGGTGAATTTCAAGTCTTCGACGTCGATGCCGGCCAGTTCCGACCGGCGCAGGGCACCGTAAAAGCCGACCAATAAGATGGCCCGGTCCCGAATCTGTTGGATGTCCTTGCCTTCGAGGAAGGTCAGCATTTCTTTGATATCGTCGAAGAGGACCGGCGCCTTGCCGTGCTGAATCGTGCCTTTCATGCGCTTGATACCGCGCAGGGCGTTGCGGACGATGGGAAAGCGGCAGGGATTGTCTTTGACACCGGCGGCATCGAAATTTTCCGTGAGGGCACTGATGCGTCGGGCAATGGTGTTGGCCTTGGCATTGTCAGCCAGGTCATTGATGTAGTTGACAATCGTTTCCGGTTCTGCCGGAAAGGACGACATCTCGTGGTAGGCACACCAGTCGCAGAAGTCATTCCAGTCCGAGCGATAGGCGTCGACCGTATTGGCCGCCCGGGCCGTATACAGGCTTTGGCGGGATTTATGGGATAATTTATCATTGTTGGCAATGGTGTCGCTGCGGCCGATAAAAAAGTTGGGTGCATCTGTTTCTTTAGGCAAGGGATCGGCTCCTTTCGTTTTCGCATAGATAAGAAAAAGGCGTTTCGCAAGAAGTTTCTTGTGAATACGCCTTTTACGTATACCTCGATAGGTGAAGCTCTTTTATGAACCGCCTGTCGGCCAGCAGCATCAGCTCGTCGCGGGATATAAAATCCTTAAGGGCACGGATCACCGCGACCGAAATCTCTTCTCTTGACGTGAAATTCTATCGCCGATAAAACTTGCCGGACAGCTGCGGTTTTTCCTGACATTTATACGTCGGAATACTCCTCACATATGCTATAATAGATAGTATTATTGTAGCATACAATGGCCGTCAAGGCCATGAATATAGAGGAGAGAAGGGAAACACGATGAACATCACTGTCTATCTCGGCGCCAGCCGGGGAAACGATCCCAGTTATGAAGCCTACGCCTCGGCCTTGGGAGCTTGGATTGCCGAGCACGGACATACCTTGATTTACGGCGGCAGCCGAACGGGGCTCATGGGAGCTTTGTCTGCCGGAGCCTTAAAAAAGGGCGGCGCCGTCATCGGCGTAGAGCCTCAGGAGTTTATCGATACGGCGCTCCAACAGGAGGGCCTGACAAAGCTTATCGTCACACCGGACATGGCTTCACGCAAAGCGAAGATGATGGAATTGGGCGACATCTTCTTGGCTTTTCCCGGAGGCTTCGGCACGTTAGAAGAAATCAGCCAGGTCATGAGTGAAGTAAAACTCGGTCACCTCAAAGGCCGATTCGCTTTCCTCGATTTTAACGGCTATTATCAGCCCCTGAAGGCCTTCTTGGAAGCGATGAGCCGTCAAGGCTTCGTCGATGCCAAGTGGGTGAAAGCCGCCGCTTTTCTACCGTCCTTGGCTGCCCTCAGCGCCTTTGTAGCCGGCCGAGAACTGCCAAAACCGGGGGAAACGTGGCGTCATTTTAAGCAGAAACGGTACCGTATCATCGGCCTGGCCGACGATGCCGCAACGAAGGAAACGTACGTCGTCTATAAGACCTTGTACGGAGAATACCGCGACTTCATCCGCCCTTTAGAGATGTTCCTCAGCGAAGTCGATCACGAAAAGTATCCCGACGTCCGCCAGCACTGGCGCTTTGAAAAAGAAACGGGCGGCTGCTGCTCGTGGAATCCGGCCATTTCCCAACAGTACCTGAAACCGTAATCGTAAAAAAACTATAAGCGCTGAACGGCGTCCAGGGCTAAGGGGGACCGTTCGCATTCATCAGCCCGCATGGTCAGTTGGTAGCATAAGGGGCTGCCCTTCATCTTGCCGGCGGCATAAGTAAGGCCGTTCGTCCGTTCATCGAGGAAGGGACGGTCGATCTGGTTGGGGTCGCCGACGAGGATGATTTTTGTGCCTTTGCCGGCCCGGGTGATGATGCCCTTGACCTGATTGGGCGTCATGTTCTGCGCTTCGTCGATGATGAGATACGTCTTTTCCAGGGACCGGCCGCGGATGAAGTTTAGCGCCTCGGTCTGGATGACGTGGCGGTCGAAGATTTCTTCAATCTTTTCGGCCAGTTCTCTTTCGTTTTCATAGCGTTCGGCTTCATTGCTGTCGATGAGCTGTTCCAGGTTGTCGATAATAGGCCGCATGAGGGGCGAAATCTTTTCCTGTTCATCGCCGGGCAAAAAGCCGATATCCGAGTCGAATTGGGCATTCGGCCGGCAGATGAGGATACGCCGGTATTCGCCCGTCGGATGGTTGATAATCTTTTCAAGACCGACGGCCAACGAGTAGAAGGTCTTGGCCGTGCCGGCCTGGCCTTTGATGATGACTAACGGTGCTTCTTCGGCCGACTGCATCAAGGCTTCCTGCATAAAGTACTGGCCTGCATTTCGCGGCTTGATGCCATAGGGGGAAACGCGGCTGTAGGTCAGGGGGATGACGCGCCCTTTGTGGACCCGTCCTAAGTGGGTCTTGCGAAGGGAGGCGTCGGCCTGTAAGATGATGAATTCATTTTCCTGCACCGTAACGTCATAACGCTGGGCATGGTCGTCGATTTGGTAGAGACGGCCGGCATCGATGCCTTCTTCTAAAAAGGAATCGAAGTCGCTTTCCGGGACGTAGCAGGTCTGACGGCCGGTATAGCCGTTCTTTTCGGGCAGTACCTGTTCCGTACTGAAATCCTGAGCTTCAATATTCAGCACCTGGGCTTTGAGCCGCAGCACCAGATCTTTGGTGACCAAAATGGGCTGACAGCTTTGCAGGTGGCAGCAGACTTTGAGAATTCGGTTATCGGCCTGATCGTCAGGCAGCGATTCCGGCAGCGCCTCATGGACGCAGTTAATCTCGATACGTACCATGCCGCCGTTATCAAGGGCTACGCCGTCCAGTAAGTTGCCGCGGAGCCTTAAACGTTCCAAAAAGCGGATGGCTTGCCGGGCATTGAACCCGCGTTCACCATCCGCTTTTTTCAGTCCATCCAATTCTTCCACGACAACCAGGGGAATAACGACATGATTATCTTCAAAACACTGCATAGCATACGGAGCCTGAATCAGGACATTCGTATCGAGCACATAAGTCTTTGCCATAAAAATCCCACCTTTTAGTCTATTTTTTACAGCATACCAAAAGAACATATAGAACATGTAAAGCACTGGAAAAATTCAATGTAAAACAATTGAAATCTTCTTGACTTTTTTTTACGTTAGTAGTATGCTACATACAAGATACGAGTTACCGACGAAGGAGTTCATCATGTTAAAAAAAGTATCGTATAAAGATCAAATCTATCAATACTTAAAAGAAGCCATTGTGAAAGGGGAGTTATTGCCCGGCGAAGTTTATTCAGAAAAACAATTTGCCGACAAGCTGAATGTATCCCGCACGCCGGTACGCGAAGCTGTATTACAGCTGAAGAATGATGACCTCATTGAGATTTTTAATAATCGTGGATTTGGTGTGAAAGCAACCTCTCCCGATGACTTGCGGCAAATTTTGCAGGCCCGTTTGGCCATTGAAGGCTACGCGGTGCTGTGTCTTGCCAATCATCCCCATGACAAGCGATGGCAGGAGACGGTCACTGCATTGATGGAATGTCAAAAGACAGAAGCCGGATATTCTGAAGACGATGAGTCCCATTACGAATTCATGAAGGCCGATATTAAGTTTCATCATTTAATTGTAGATTTCCCTCAGAATGCCTATTTATCTCGCATGGCGAACCTGATGCGTACGAAGATCGAATTGGCGACGGTTCATTCCCTTCGAAGTACACATCGCCATGGGAAGGCGTATGAAGAACATCAGCAAATCTTAGATGCTATCTTGACCGGTGATAGCGATAGGGCAGCATCTGCCTTTCGAAAGCATATGGAAGAGACGGCTATTGTGTTAGGGGCGAAGGGCTCCTTATAGAAGTACGGCGCAGGATTCCTGCGTTTTACTTTCACTGAAAGTAGTATGCTACGCACTACTAAAAGTGCGTAATTATTTTTAAAATAAGTAGTATGTTACATATCACTTAATTTTCAGGAGGTAATTACAATGAAAAAAATCGGATTTATCGGCTTAGGTATTATGGGAAAACCGATGGTAAAGAATTTGTTAAAGGCAGGTTTTGAAGTCACAGCCTACGATATTCTCCCGGCTGCCGTTCAAGAAATGGCAGAAGCCGGAGCGCTTGCCGGTACGTCTCCCAAACAGGCGGCACAAGGCAAAGATGTTGTCATTACGATGGTTCCCAGCGGTCCTATCGTTCGCTCCCTTTTAGAAGGGGAAGACGGTGTGTTGGCCGGTATCCCGGAAGGCGCCGTCATTGTCGATATGAGTTCGGTTACGGCCATTGAATCTCAGGAATTTGCCAAGCTTGCGGAAAGTAAAGGCTGCCACTTCTTAGATGCGCCGGTCAGCGGTGGTGAACCGGGGGCTGTCGCCGGCACCTTGGCCATTATGATTGGCGGCAAGCAGGAAGTCGTCGACAAAGTTCACGATGTATTTGAAGCCATGGGCTCTTCCATTACGTTGATCGGTCCTAATGGCAGCGGCTCCATTGCGAAACTGGCAAACCAGGTTATCGTCAATCTGAATATCGCGGCGGTATCGGAAGCCCTTATTTTGGCAACGAAAGCAGGGGCCGACCCGAAAAAAGTCTATGAAGCCATTCGCGGCGGTTTGGCAGGAAGCGCAGTTCTTGATGCCAAAGCTCCGATGATGTACAGCCGTAACTTTAAACCGGGCGGACCGATTCGCATCAACTTAAAAGATATCAATAATGTTATGGCTACGGCCAACGGGTTAGACTTACCGCTCATCCTGACCAGCAGTTTGCAGCAAATCATGAACAGTCTGAAATCTACCGGCCATTTGATGGACGATCACAGCGGCATTGTCCAATTCTATGAAAATATTTCCGGCGTCATTGTTAAAACGAACGAAGAATAAGGAGCGATAGCCATGAGTGTATTAAAGAAAGATCTCTTTGCCCGGATTCCTGAGGGCCATCCCGAAGAAGTAAAAAAATTATTAGCCGACGAAATGAAGGACTTCCATAAAAAAATCATCGTTCTCGACGATGATCCGACGGGGGTACAAACGGTTAACGGCATTCATGTATATACCGATTGGTCTCCGGAAAGCATTGCCGACGGTTTTGCAGAAGATAATTCGATATTCTTTATCCTGACTAATTCACGAGCTTTCTCCGCGGCTCATACACAAGAAGTCCATCAGACGATTGCCGAACGAGTCTTAGCGGAAGCGAAAAAAACAGGAAAAGACTTCATGATTATCAGCCGCAGTGATTCGACCCTGCGCGGTCACTATCCTTTAGAAACCGATACCCTTCGTAAGACACTGGAAGGCGAACATCATGGCCTTATCGACGGCGAAGTCTTAATGCCTTTCTTCAAAGAAGGGGGTCGCTTTACTATTGGCAACATCCATTATGTCCAAGAAGGGGACAATCTGGTTCCTGCCGGCGACACGGAATTTGCCAAGGATAAGACCTTTGGCTATACGGCTTCTGAAATGGGTGCTTACATTGAAGAAAAGACAAAAGGGGCTTATAAGGCTGCCGATACGACGTATATTTCCTTAGAAGATTTACGAAATCTCCGCGTCGATGCAATCGAAAAACAGCTGATGGCAGTAAAAGACTTCAACAAAGTCATCGTCAATGCCGTCGATTACGAAGATGTACAAGTCTTTGCCATTGCCATGATTCGGGCGCTGAAAGCCGGGAAGAACTTCCTCTTCCGTACGGCAGCTGCCTGGCCTAAAGTTATCGGCAACGTTCCCGATAAAGCCCTTCTCCAAAAAGAAGAACTCATTGTAAAAGGAAATACCAATGGCGGGTTGATCATTATCGGCTCTCATGTCAAGAAGACGACGGATCAATTGAATGAATTAAAGACCTGCCAACAGGTGAAATTCATCGAATTCAATCACCTCTTGGTATTGGAACCGGAAAAACTGGAAGCCGAATTACAGCGCATCGTAAAGACGACAGAAGAAGCTATCAAGGCAGGTACGACAGTTGCCGTCTATACGGGACGGAAACGTTTCGATGCCGGGTCGGAAGAAGAATCCTTACGGATTTCTGTTAAAATTTCAGAAGCCATTACCAGCATTGTTCATCGCCTCTCCGTTCAGCCGGCCTTCTTGATTGCCAAAGGCGGGATCACGTCCAGTGACGTCGGTACGAAAGGCCTGGGGGTAAAAAAAGCCTTGGTTTTGGGCCAGGTATCCCCGGGGATTCCGGTTTGGAAAACAGGCGCCGAAGCAAAATTCCCTGATATGGCGTACATTATCTTCCCGGGGAATGTCGGTGCGGTAACGACGCTGCGGGATGTCGTATCCATGTTAAGCAAGCGATAGGTGATGCCCGATGCTGATTAACTTACGAACGATGTTGAAAGCGGCCTCGGCGAAGAAAACGGCTGTCGGAGCCTTCAATGTGTACAATGTAGAATCGTTACAAGCCGTATTGAAAGCGACTGAGGCCTCGAATCATGCCGTGATCCTTTCTTTTGGTGAAAAATACGACCAACATATGCCAATAGAAGCCATGGCCGAATTAGTGAAATTTTATAGTAATACCTCGAGTCAACCTGTCGTCCTTCATTTGGATCACTGCAAAAAGGAAAGCAATGTCATTCGTGCGATACGGGCAGGATTTACCTCCATCATGTACGACGGATCCCATCTTCCTGTCGCCGAAAATGCATCCCGAAGCGCCGAAATTGTTCGGATTTCCCACGCCGTCAATGTCAGCGTTGAAGGAGAGCTGGGGTACTTAAATGAGGAAACGGGCCAGGGGCCTGTCGGAAATGCAGATACCCATACGAAAGTCCGGGATGTGTTGACCTATACGGCGGCGTCCGGAGTCGATGCCGTTGCCATCGCCATCGGCAATGCCCATGGCATCTATAAAGGAACGCCGAAGCTCGACTTCAAGCGGCTGGCAGACATTGCACAGGCCGTTGCGACGCCCTTGGTACTGCATGGCAGTTCGGGCATTCCCAAAGAGGACTTGCAAAAAGCCATTCGACTTGGCATTCGGAAAGTTAATATCAACACCGAAGTATCGACAGCCGGTGTGAAGGCCGCCAGGACCTTCTTGGCGGAACATATGGGTGAAAACACGCGTTTTGAAGAGGTAACCAAAGCGGCCGAACACACCATGACAGACGTGGTAGCCTCTTATTTACCTTGGCTTGATTTATCTGAATAGGGGGGACTTATCGTGGACCTTATTTTCTTAGTCGGAACACTGTTGGCTGCCATTATATTGGTCGTCGTTTTAATCATGAGGCTTCATTTACATGCCTTTGTCAGCCTCGTCATCGCCTGCTTCTTCGTCGGCTTTGTAACCGGCATGCCGCTGCTGCAAATTTGTAAATCCATTGAAGCCGGTATGGGAAGTACGCTCGGCTTTTTAGCCACTGTATTGGGCTTTGGCAGTATTTTAGGGAAAATGCTGGAAACGTCCGGCGGGGCCGAACGGCTGGCACGGACGCTTATCAATCGATTTGGCAAGAAAAAAGCCAATTGGGCCATGATGTTTGTCGGCTTAATTACCGGGATCCCCGTCTTTTTCCAAGTTGGCTTTGTCCTGTTGATTCCACTGGTCATTAGTGTCGCCCGGGCCACGGGTCTATCCATCATTGCCATCGGGGTTCCCATCGGCGTATCCCTGCAGGTTGTCCACTGCATGCTGCCGCCTCATCCGGCTGCTATGGCCATCGTAGATACCTTGGGAGCCGATGTCGGCAAGGTTATTTTACTGGGCCTTTTGATTTGTACCATCTGCGCAGCTGTCGGCGGTCCTATTTGGACCAGCCTCATTCATAAGCGGATTTCGTCGGATATGGACTCGGTACGCGAAACGTACGAGGAAGTCCCTGACAGTGAATTGCCGAACTTTGGCATTACCCTGCTGACCATACTCTTGCCGATGATTATCATGGTTTCCAAAACCTTATTCGATCTTTCCCCGTGGAAGGGAACCGAAGCCAGTATGATTGTCGACTTCATCGGCAATCCGATTACGGCACTCTTGATTTCTGCATTCTTTGCTTACTGGTCTTTGGGGCTTCATCGCGGGCGCATGATGAAAGAATTGTTGAAATTCACGGAACAGTCTTTCGGACCGGTTGCCGGTATTCTGCTGGTCATCGGCGCCGGCGGGGCTTTCAATCGAATCTTATTGGATAGCGGATTGGGAACTCAATTAGGTTCCATTCTCATGTCAATCCATATGAATCCTTTGATTTTAGCCTGGGTCGTTGCGGCTATCATGCGATTCTCTGTAGGTTCTGCTACGGTATCGATGATGACCTCTGCCGGCATCGTCTTGCCGCTGCTGCCGCAGTATCCCGGATTGGATCCGGCCATTGTTTGCCTGGCTGTCGGATCCGGTGCCATTTGCTTCTCTCACGTTACGGACTCCGGGTTCTGGATTGTTAAGGAATACTTCGGCCTGACCGTAGAAGGAGCCTTAAAATCATATACCGTGGCGACTTGCTTAGCTTCTGTTACGGCAATCTTGCTAACGCTGGGAATATCTGTTATATTTTAGGCTATACAGAAAAAGCGATTCGCTTAGCCTCTGCGACAGCGATATGACCCACGCTGGAAACTATCTGTTAAAGATGTACCGAAAGGAGCTGCTATTATGAAATACGAAGCAAAAGTCACCGCCATTGGGGAATCGGTCCTTTCCTTTATGAAAATACGAAACAGCATTATTATCTTCGATAACGACGTTCCCTATGCGTATGAAAATATGGTCGTGTCCCATACGAAGAGTACACTGACCCAGCCGATTGAAGTCGGCGACAAGCTGCTCATTGCCGATGAAGAATATCAGGTCAGTGACGTCGGCTCAGAAGCCAATCAGACTTTGAAGGAACATGGACACTGTACCCTCGTTTTTGGAATCGGGAAAAAAGCTGAAATGCCTGGCCAAATCGCCTTGGAAGGTGAAAAAGTTCCGCGCATTATGATCGGTGATATGATTATCTTTTTATAACTGTTAGCAAGGATATCTTGAACGGTATCTTATGAAAGCGCCCCCATGACGTAGTTGATCTATGTCATGGGGGCGCTTTTTGTATCGGATAATTATAATTTTTTTGTTTTGCTGAGAAATTACGGTTTCAGTTGTAAAATGGGGTCGAAGTAAGAAAGTTTTGTGTAATCGACGTTGCCGCCGTCGGTGATGGCAAGGTCGGGAATGGCCGTAATGGGCAGGAAGGAGAGGTAGAAGATCGGGTCCGGCAGGCGGCTTCCGAGGGTTTTCGCCCCTTCATCGAGTTCGTTTTCTTTCTGAGCCAGTTCTTCCGGCGTCATGTCGGAAGCGATGCCGGCAATGGGCAGGGGCAGGAAGGATACAATCTTTCCGTCGAGGACGACGACCTGTCCGCCGCCGTTTTCGATGAGGGTATTGGCTGCCAATGCCATGTCTTCGTAGTTGGCGCCGGCGACGACGAGGTTGTTGTCATCGGGAGCAGCCGTCGTGGCAATGGCGCCCTTGGTGAGGGACCAGCCGGAGATGAAGCCTTTCGATACGTTGCCGTTTTTGCCGTAGCGTTCGATGACCGAAACTAAGGCCACGTCTTTTTCGGCACTCGGGCGAACGATGCCGTCTTTGACTTCGAGTTCGACGTCACGGCGTTTGCGCATGAAAGGACCGACGCTGTCGATGGTTTCGACGACGGCCGTCCCTTCTTTGAGGTCGACGTGGTAGGCAAAGTCGAGGGGACGCATCTTTTCGTGCTGTACCGTATTCAGCAGGGCTGCATCGCGAGCCGGTACGGTGTAGGTGAAGACGTTTTTCTTGTTTTCAGTGACGACCATGCCCTTACTGATGACCGTTTCGACGGTGAAGGTCCCGGGCTGGTCGACGAGGAGGATATCGGCATCTTTACCGGGGGCAATGGAGCCGACGCGGTCGTCGATTTCATAGGCTTCGGCAGCATTGATGGTGGCCATCTGGATGGCCGTCATCGGTGCGAGACCGGCAGCAATGGCCAGGCGGACCATGTTGTCGATATGGCCGGTCTTTAAGATGCCGCGGGCGTGGACGTCGTCTGAGCAGAAGCTGGTGTGGCGGGCGATGCCCGGGGCCCCTTCGGTGATGGCGCGGACATTTTCCTTCAGGAACTTGGTGACTGCCGATTCGCGGATGATGGTGTGCATCCCTTTGCGGGCCTTTTCTAAAAATTCCTGATGATCGTAGCTTTCATGGTCGACGCGGACGCCGCTCATGAGATATTCGTTGAGGTCCTTGCCGCGGGCCAGGGGGCTGCAGCCGAAGATGGGGCGATGGTATTTTTGAGCCAAGACCAAAGCTTCGAGGGTATCGGGATCCTTCGTTTGGACGGCTTCGCGGACGAGTTCCCAAATGCCGTAGCAGTTCGGGTCCTGGTGGTATTTGGCGTGATCCTTGGCCGTGACATTGTAGGCGATGGTCGAGACGGGAATGGTGTACGGCGTTTTATACGGCAAGGCCCAAAAGACCTTCAAGGGCGAGGCTTCGATTTCTTCAAAAATCGGGCCTAAGCCGTCGACGCCGATGACGGAAATGTATTCGTCAAGGCCGCTTACGATGCTCGTCGTGCCGCAGGGGACGACGGCTTGGGCAAAGCGGGTCATGCTCATTTTACTGCATTCCACGTGGATATGGCAGTCGATGAGGCCCGGGGCCAAATATTTTCCCGTCCCGTCGACGGTCTTGGTGTCAGGGCCCATGTAGTCGGAAATATCACTTTCAACGGCGACGATTTTTCCCTTATACATGGCGACGTCAGCCTTATAATATTCGCCGGTGTTGACGTTTATAAGGGTGCCGCCGACGATGGCCAGGTCGGCCTTGATTTTAGCTGCGCCGGCATCGATATAGTCGGATAATAATTCTTTCGTAAGCATAGGGCTACCTCCTTAGAATTTAAGAATCGTCAAGGTATAGAGCAGGATCAGGAACAGGACGAACATGACCCAAATGAGGGGATTCAGCTCTTTCCGGCGGCCGGCAATGGTCATCAGAATCGGGTAGAAGAGGAAGCCGAAGGCGATGCCGTAGGAAATGTTAAAGGTCAGGGGCATGCCGATGATGACTAAGAAGGCCGGGAAGGCCGTTTCAAATTGATCCCAGTGGATTTCGCGGAGAGACGACGTCATGAGGACGCCGATGATGATCAGGGCCGGCGCTGTGACCTGGGCCGTAACGACCGACAAGAGGGGCGAGAAAATCATGCTGAAGCCAAAGAGGATGGCGACGACGATAGCCGTAAGGCCTGTCCGAGCACCGACGGCAATGCCGGCCGACGATTCGACGTAAGCGGCGGTCGGCGTCGTTCCCATGACGGCCCCGCCGAGCATGGACAAGGAGTCGGCCATGAGGGCTTTCCCGATGCGGGGCATCTTGCCGTCGTGCATGATGCCGGCCTGCTGGGCAAGACCGATCAGGGTTCCGGCCGTATCGAAGAAGGCGACCAGGAAGAAGATGACGACGACGGCCCACATCTGCGGGTCGGTGACGATGGCGCCCATATTGGCGACACCGACGCCAAAGGTCGGTTCCAGGCTCGGAGCCATGGAAATGATGCTGTCCGGCAAGGGGATGAGATTGGTGACAAGGCCCAAAACAGCCGTCAGGACGATGCCGTAAAAGATGGCACCGGGAACCTTCTTGGCCATGAGCATGGCCGTTACGAAGATGCCGAAAATGGTCAGCCACGTCGTAGCGACCTTAAAGGAGCCGATGGCGACCATCGATGACGGGTCGGCCATGACGATGCCGCCGCCTTGAAGGCCGACGAAGGAGATGAAGATGCCGATACCGGCAGCCATGGCGTACTTTAAGTCCTGAGGGATGGCGTCGATGATGATTTCACGCAGTTTGAATAAGGATACCAAGGTAAATAAGATGGATGCAATGAAGACGCCGCCCATGGCCTGCTGCCAAGGCATACCCATGGCCAGGACGATGGAATAGGTGAAAAAGGCGTTGTCGCCGAGGCCCGGGGCAATGGCGATGGGGGAGTTGGCCAAAAAGCCCATGAGCAGGCAGCCCATGATGGCCGATAAGGCCGTCGCCGTAAAGACGGCACCGGGATCCATGCCGGCATCGCCTAAGATGATGGGATTGACGAAGAGAATGTAAGCCATGGAGACGAAGGTCGTAAGACCTGCCAGGCATTCGCGCCGCACCGTCGTATTATGTTCAGATAAATGGAATAATCGTTCTAAAAGTCCGTTTGATTGAGGTTGGGACATGTTCGTTAAACCCTCCTTTAAGGAAAACTAGAATAGGTCCAATGACAGAATCTGTCTTTTGGCAATCGGAACGAAAAATCGGCCTTGAAACAAAAAAAGAAATAGCCGAACATACGCCATTAGCGTACATAGCTATTTCTTTTGCCGAAGCCTCTAGCGCCACTAGAAGTCCTGTTATTGAATTAATTACCCGTTCATTATACCGACAACCGTCGGTATTTGTCAATGAAGGCTTTTCGGACGGCAGCGGGCCGGAATCTCATAGAACCGTCCGTCCCGGTATGGTTCAATCGTCGGCTGCCGCCTCGGTCAGTACGGCCGTATCGGCAGGGTACTTGGCCTTGCATTCCGGGTAGTTGCTGCACGTCCAGTAATCTTTGTGGGACAGGGTCCGTTTGTGCAGATAGCCGGTGCCGCAGGTCGGGCAAAGGCGGATGACCGGTTTTCCGTCGTCGTCGGTAAAGTCGGCCTTGCATTTTGGGTTTTCGCAGCGCCAATAGGGACCGAATTTTCCCTTCAGCTGATGGATTTCAGACTGGCATTTGGGACAATGATAGACCGGTTCCGGCATAACCTCCTTGACCGGGCTTTCGATGACCGGCGGCGGTGCTTCCGGAGCCGTCTTGATTTCGGCGGGATCGGCTTCGAGATCCTTTTCTTTTTGATTGTATTCGGCAGGCTTAAAGCCAAAGAGGGGTGCCAGCAGGCAGTAAGGAATCTGGCTGCGCAGGGTCTGATAGTTGCTGACGGCCTGATTATATTCCTGGCGGCTTTCTTGAATCCGGATTTCCAAGGCTTTCACGCTGTCCATGAGGGACTGATAGGTCTGATTCGACTTCAGCTCCGGATAAGCTGCGGCTAAGGCCTGGAAATTAGCGTTTTGACGAGACATGTTCGCCAGGCTCGCTTGCGTGAGGGTATTGCTTTCGCGTTGGCTGAACTGCTCGGCAATGACGTAGAGGTGATAGAGCGTCGCTTCGCGCTGGGCCTTATACGTCGAAATATCGGCCAGAGCCTTGCGGACGGGCTCGCGAGTGCGGCCGAGGGTATTGTATATGTGAATCAAATAGCGGAGGACCCAGATGGCGATAAGGATTTCGCCGATGGTCTTCAAGATATCGAACATAGAAACCTCCTACTTGTCTTCCAAATCCCAGTCGTAGTGCTGCATTACGAGCTGCGTAATGATGACGTCTTCCGGGTCAAACTCGGGATGCTCTGTATAATCGACGGGCTGCGGACGGCTGCGGTCGATGGGCTGGGGGATGTTGTAGGTAATACTTAAGGAATATCCCGAGCGGCTGCTGGTATCCCAGGTGTAGATGATTTGCTTGGCAAAAGCGGTTCCGTTGAGCTGCCCGTCGAGATAACGAGAACCCGTCGGCCCTTTTCCTAAGGCTTTGGTCATATTGTCGGCGGCCAATTTAAAATCCGAAAGGCCTTCTTGCATGATGGTTGAGACGTCATCGGGCTTCAGCTTTTTTACATCATCCGATTTGACGGTCATCTTCAGTATAGCGGAATAATTGCCTAAAGGCCGGCCCTTTTTAAAATCAGCCTCCAGGGCTTCGCGCTTCATGACGTAGGGCACCGTGTCGTGCTTTTCAGAGCGGCCATACGTATGGACGATGCCGATTTGGCCGTTGTCGTAGGCTTCTAAAATACTCGGCAGCTTCCACATCTTGGTCTGCGTCGAGTTATTATAGTTCCAGCCGGTAACGCCGGAAAAATTCTTTTTGAATTCTGCATCGGACATGCCGAGGTACATCGTATAGACGTTGGACGGATTGCGGCTGATCACGTCGGTTTCCTTGGTCAAATCAAGGGCAAATCCCGTCATGCCCGTCACCGTCAAAAGGCCTGCAAAAAGGCCGGTACAAAGAACTTTCTTCCACTTCATCAAAACGCCTCCTTTAGTAAATCCCTATGGGGAAACAGTCTTCACTTCAATCGTACATAAATTATCAGGTCTGAAAAAGAATCCATATGTTACAAATTCGACATGCGACATAAAAATCCTTCTCTCCGAAACTGACGAAAGATGTCAAAATTTTCTAAGCAACGCCTTGCCCGGACTAAACTCCATGCTGTAAGCTGTAAGTATCAAAGCGACTCAGCCATTGAAAAGGAGGTCATGCACCATGTTTATTATCAGCGAATACTTGAATCCGGAAAACATTCCTCAGGACCGGGCAGAATCTTTATTTCAGCAGCATGCGGAATGGTTTACCAAACATTTTAATCTGGGACATTTCGTCCTCGTCGGGCCCTACATCGATATTCCTAAGGCCGGCATCATGCTGTCCAACCTGACTTCGCGGGAAGAACTTGACGCCATCCTCGCCGAAGACGTGTTTTCTAAGGACGACATGGCTCGCTATGAAGTCCATGAATTTAAAGCGGCCATGGTGTCTACTATAAAGCCGGAATAAAGGTAGGCAGCCATTGCCGGTATTTCCTAACAGCCCTGTTTCATCGTCATCAAAATGATGGTGGAGCAGGGCTGTTTTGCGTCTGTCTCTTGTCTTAAAGGGACGATGTTATAAAGTTCTTGGCGGCGTTTGGTTCGATTCCTTGTCTTCAACGCAAAGTGATTTATAGCCGGTTTGCATGAACCCATACTCTTGTATTAAAAAAATATCATAGAAATATTGTGAAAATATGTTAACTATGACAGAATTAGGACAATTAATATGTTATACTAGAAAGAAAGCTATACAAATATTCGCCCTTAATTAACTTATAATGTGTTATATAATGCCTGCTATTTTAAATAAAATTTAGAAAACGGGACTATTTTTGTTTTATTTATGAATTTTATATAGAAATATAACGTAAATATGTATACAGTATTTTGCTTTTAATAAAGGCGGGGCGAATGGAAGGGAAGGATGTCATCATGTCATTTGCAATTCAAAAGAACCGCAAGGTCCTTATCGGTTTTTCTGCGGTCTTAGTCATTCTTATCGGAGCCTTGTTGTTTTATTTCCTCTACTGGGTCAAGACACCGGCTTATTCTTTGGGCCTCGTCAAAAAATCGATTGAAAACCACGATTTACCGACCTTTAAGCGTCATGTCGATTTAAAGTCTCTGTACAGCCGCGGCTTCGATGATCTCATGCAGGAAAGCCTCGGTGAAGACGCGTCTAATGCCTTTGTGTCCGGTATCGTCGCGGCCCTCAAAGAAAACATGATTCAAACGATGATCACCGAAACCGAGAAATACGTCGAAACGGGGAACTTTGAAAAGCCGGCTCAAGGTGACGGCAAGAATCAGGCTTCGATTCAGGAAGTCAGCCAGAAATTAAATACGCCGGATCTCGAGTATTCCGGAGTTAAAAGCACGCAGATAGACGGCAACATTGCCATCGTGACCCTTACCCTCCACGATAAGAAGGTCGACAAAGACTTTGACCTGAAAATCAAAATGCGGGCCATTGACGGAGGCGAATGGCAGGTCGTCGAAGTGGCCAACTTAATCGAATTTATGCAGGAACAGGAAAAAGCGGTACAGGAAAAATTGGCTGAAATCAATGCACCTGTTAAAAAGGAAATGGACGCAGCCTTCGACGTATCCAATCGAATCGCCGGCCGTATCGTCAGTCAGAACTCCTTCTTCCCGTCCCATTATATCCGCTTCCAGATCGGTTATACCCTGCCGACGCCGGATAAAAAGGTGAGCTCCGTCATGGGTTATCTGAACGTCAAGGATAAGGACGGAAAGACAGCGGTCACCCTGCCCGTCCAAATCGACCATATCGACAGAAACTACGCTGCTTCCGACTACAGCAGCGATAAGATTTGGACCTTTGACAGCGAAAGCGAAAAATCCCTGAACCCCTTCATCGACAAGGAAAAGAAGGTCTATACCGACGGGCTCAATAACTATACCCTGGAATTCACCATCCAAAAGATGACTTTCACTGACGGAAAGGTCCTTGAATTACAGGACAAATTATAGCCGTCATTTTAATCAGTCAACAGCCGGGCCATGCAGGTCCTGCCTGCCATACATGAAGCGCATAATACTACGAAACGGTAAAAATTCATGTCTGTAGACAACCAGGAAAGGAGACATTATTATGAACAGGATTTATAAGGTTATTTGGAGTAAAGTGAAACATCGTTACGTCGTAGTGTCCGAGCTGGTTCGCAGCTGCACCAAACAGTCAGGAAGCCATGTTACACAGAAAATGGCTGCTGTCCTGGCCGTGCTGGCCTTGACGGCCGGTGTCGGCAGCATAGCAGAAGCCGCTACTAACGGGAGCTGGACGACAGGCACCGATGCGAAGGGAAACTTCACGGCCCATATCGATACAGAAAACACGATGGGACAGTATGCTGAGAATAACAAAGTCGTGGGTGATAAAAATACGGTAAATACCAGTAACAATAAGGTTACCGGTGATAAGAATACCGTAGGCACTTCTACAGGCAATGATTATATCATCGGTGATAGTAATGTCCTTACAGGCCTAAATGCTTCGTGGCTTATTGGTAGCAATAATGAACTGGTAGGCGGAACGGAGTCTCTTATCTTTGGCAATAAGAATACTTCAGATCGAAGAATCTATAAATCGATTCTTGTTGGCCACAATAATAAAGTAACCAATGGTATAGACAATACGGTGGGCATTGGGAATAATATGGAGTTTGGTAAGAACTCCGATGATTCCGTCGTAATCGGTTATGGGGCCAAAAACGGGCCATTCCCAACGTCGACACCTAACTACTGGCCGGGCAGTAACGGTTCGGTTGTCATTGGTAAGGACGCAGTTAATGAATCTCCTTATAGTGTCGTTATCGGGACCGGCGCTAAGATGGGCAATACTATAAATTCAAATGGTCGGGGCATCGTCATCGGTACCAGTGTTTCCATTGGTGATAAAGCAGAAAATTCCATTGCTATTGGGACTGATGGGACCAGAGTCGATGATGAAACGGACTGGACCGTTGCCATGGGGACGAATATTAAAGTAGGGAAGGAATCTGACCACTCCATTGCCATTGGTGGGGTTTCTGCCAGTATCGGGAATGATGCGCCCCATAGCGCGGCTATCGGCTCTTTTTCAAAAGTTTATGATGGCACCTGGTTTGGATCAGCTATTGGCTATTCTGCCAAAGTTAACGGGCGCTCCAGTATTGCTCTGGGGCATGGAGCAACCATTGGTACGGCTGAAAAGCTAAGTCGCTATGCAGTCGCTCTCGGCTATGAATCCAAGGTCGGCGGTAGTGCTGAAAATGGTATCGCTATTGGTAATGGAGCATCTGTTAAAGATGGTGCACAAAGTGGTCTGGCTATTGGTGTAGGTGCTAAGGCAAACTCTACGAGTTCACTAGCAATCGGGTCAGGCGCCAATGCAACAGGCTCAGATAACTTTGCCTTTGGTACCGGGGCGGCAGTAACTACAAAACCGGGCAATATCAGCTGGTCAATTGCAATGGGCTATTATACTAAAGTTAACACCGGTTATAGTGTGGCAATAGGGAGCCAAGCGGAAATCGCTGAACGCTCTGATCGCTCATCTTTAGTAGGCTATAAGACTAAGAGCAGCAGTTATTATGGAACCGTAATAGGCGCAGAATCAACCATTGGTACCGGCGCAGATTATTCATTCATTGGTGGCTATAAATCAGTTGTCCCTGACAATGTCAAATGGGCTACCATCGTAGGTTCTGAATCTAAGGTCAGCAGTTCCGGTGGTACGGCAATTGGGAGAAGTTCAATCGTTGAAGCTGATACCAAGTACAGTACGGCTTTAGGCTACGGCAGTAAAGTAAAAGCGGACGATATATTTACGTCGGCAAAATTAAAAACTTTTCAAGCTGATTTAGGTGATTTCTATAATAAACAATGGAACATTTCCAGCAGTGATGGCTCTTACGGCGTTCTCTCCGTTGGCGACAGTTCATCGTCTAAACGCCGCATCATCAACGTAGCCAAAGGCCGCATTTCCTCCAATTCCTACGACGCTATCAACGGTCAGCAGATTTATCACTTGACCAATGATTTGACCGCTCAAATTGCGGCTGCCGGCGGTAGTGTGGCCCCGGGTACAAACATCGCATCTGTCGTTGAAGGTACTGATGCAGACGGCAAGAAGCAATATACCGTTAATGCCAAAGGCGCCAGTGTGAGCGTCGATGATAATTTCGTTTTAACACCGACAGAAGATACCACAACGAATGTCACTGACTACAACCTTAAATTGAACGACATCGTTACCATCGGCGCCGGCACAGATGGCAACAACCCGATTAAGATTGACGGCACCAAAGGCCATATTACGGGCCTGACCAATAAGACTCTCGATGTTGCTGATTTTGCTAAAGTTGGTCGTGCCGCGACAGAAGAACAGCTCAGTGCCGCTATGTCTGACATCGATAAGAAATCCTATAAGGGTTGGACTGTATCGGCCAATGGCGCAGACGGGGTTGCTGTAGCCAGCAACGACAAGGTCGACTTTTCCGGTAAAGAGGTAGACGGCCACAAGAATATTGTCGTAGCTCAAGATAAAACGAATTTAACCTTTGACCTCAATACGAGCATTAATGTCGGCACCGGCGAGAATAAGGTAACCATTGACGGCGACAATGCTAAAGTCAATGTAGGAAAGAATGTATCTATTGATGGCCAAGCAGGAAAGGCTAATGTAGGCGTCGTTAATATTGACGGCGCGAAAGGCGACATTACGGGCTTAACCAATAAAACGCTGGATGCAGAAGATTTCGCGAAAGCAGGCCGTGCGGCAACGGAAGAACAGTTGAGTGCTGCCATAGGCGATATTAAAAACAGTGCCTATACCGGTTGGAATGTGTCGGCTAACGATGAAGATACTACCAATGTAAGCAAGAATACGACGGTTGACTTTTCCGGCCATGTCGATGCCGAAGGCAACCAGAACGTATTCGTACATAAAGACAATGCAAAATTAAAGTTCGGCCTCAACAAACGGATTACCCTCGGCGAAGGGAACACGAAGGTCGTCGTTGACGGCGGCGAAGGTTCGCTGAACATCGGCACCGAAGAAGGCAAGAAAGTATCCCTGAACGGTACGACCGGTATGGGCGAAATCGGTATTATCGAGTTAGATGGTGCTGACGGCGAAGTTACGGGCTTAACCAATACGACCCTCGATGCAAAAGACTTTGCAACCGTCGGCCGTGCCGCTACGGAAGAACAGCTCCAAGGCGTCAATCAGCAGGTTACCCAGAACAGCCTGGCCATTAACCACTTGGGCAATAAAGTAAATCAACTGGACAACCGCATCGATGAAGTCGGTGCCGGTGCTGCCGCCTTGGCAGCCCTTCATCCGCTCGATTTTGACCCCGATGACAAATGGGATTTCTCCGCCGGTTACGGCAACTACCGCGGTGAAAACTCGGTAGCCGTCGGCGCCTTCTATCGTCCTAATGAAGACACCATGTTCAGCGTCGGCGGAACCGTCGGCAACGGCAACAACATGGTGAATGCCGGCGTATCCATTAAGTTTGGTCAGGGCAACAGCATTTCCACGTCCCGCGTAGCCATGGCCAAGGAAATCAAAGACCTGCGCCGTGAATTGGAAGCCATGAAGTCGGCCATGCTCGACTCCAATGCCGGCCGCAAGATCGATACGTCGAAGCTCCAGCTCTTCCCGGACGTCCCCCAGAATCACTGGGCGTATGAATACGTCGCTACCCTGGCCGGAAACGGCATGATTCAAGGCTATCCGGACGGCAGATTTGACGGCGACCGTCCCATGACGCGTTACGAATTCGCTGCCATGTTGTATCGGGCTATGGTCAACGGCGCCACCCTGTCAGACAAGATTCTCACCGAATTTGCCCCTGAATTAGAACGGTTCACCGTCGATACCGTCCATACCGACAAAGACGGCAACCCGACGGTAGAACGGGTACGTGCCGCCAAACGTAAATAAGTTATGAAAGACTTTTCAAAATCATAAGAACGTAACATAAAAATACTCCCTTTGAATGGGAACGACACCGTAAATTTCGGCAGCCGTCCCTCAAAGGGAGTGTTTTCGTTGCAAAGAACGGCAGGTGAAAATTAATGGTCTGGCAGGACTCTGTAACGGCAATGTAGAAATATAATATACAAAGATACTAATTTTTTAACAATATTTTAACGCATATCCGTGTGCTGCCGCATGAGAATGGGACGGGTTTGCTAAACGATTGCCAGTTGCTATCATTTTTTAGGAATCTTCTGCGGCTTTTCGGGTTATTGCCTTTGGCTGGCGAATCGACGATAGCCCGGGAATGACTTAACCGGTTTGACGTGTTCGTGATGACTGAGGCAGACCTTGAAATGAGGCTGCCATAAAAAGGAGTGAGCCGATGAAACATATCATGCTGCTGTTTTTAAACGAAGTGCGTCTTCATCATGATCGTACATTGGTTGTTTCTCATTATAAAGATATCGATGGGACGACCTTCGACTGCGTCCAGGACAATGAAGCGGCCATTCGCCGGACAGCGGCTTCCTTAAAAGGGCAGGGAGAACAAATCGATTATCTGTTCTATCTTTCAAACAAGAGGGCACAAGAAGAGCTTCGCTATGTCGACGAAGCGGGGCATGAGCGCAGCTTGACGCATGAATCGCTCTTTCTGGAACGGATACAGTCATTGGCAGCTCGTTGTATTCGTGTCGACTACGATGAACACGGTCAGACCGGAGATCGAATGGGGCAGGTCTTTGAAATGGCCGGTACCATTCGTGCCTTTATAGCAGCGCAGAAAGGGCCGTCTGAAGGCGTACAGATTCACGCGGATGTTACCGGCTCTTTTCGTCATACGGCGATGATGCTGGCCGTCATGCAGATTTTGAAACACTACGGAATTCGGACGACGACTGTCCTTGAGGCTGACTGCCATGAACGACAAGTCGAAGATGTAACCGACATTTGTCGGCTGTTCCACCTCCTTTCAGGGACTGATGAATTCATCAACTTCGGCAGTACTCGAGAGATTATGGCCTGTATGGAAGGGGAGGAACAGCCGCCGGAAACGAAGCGGCTGCTGCAAGACATGCATGACTTTACTCAGGCCATACGCCTCTGCCGGACCGGGAAAATTGTGCCGTTGGCCAGAAAACTCTGCGAAGACTTGAAGAACTTTGAACAGGTCGAGGCCGTTCCCCATCAGGAAGACATGTTTCTGCGCATGTTAGAAGTCTTCCGAGGGGAGTACGGTTTGCTTTTAAAGGAAGACGTTACGAACCTCGACGTCATCCGTTGGTGCGTCGAAAAAGACTGCCTCCAACAGGCCCTGACCTTGTGCAGCGAGTGGATTCCCGGTGAGGTGGTGGATCGGCATATTTTTTACCCTATTAAAAAATTTATTCCCAATCAATGTATTCGGGAAAAATTGCCTCGCCAAACATGGCAGCAGTATTTTTTGAATGATCTTACGGTAAGATGGTCGAAAGCAGACAGCGACGCTTACTTGAACCGCCTGTTTCCCCGATTGGAAAAAAAGAAGCAGGAAACGAGGCTTCGCACCATCATTGCCGACTTTGAAGCCTCCGGTGACACGGATGATGTCCTGCGCCGGTACCCTAAGGAGGCTGCCTATTTCAAAGCCTTGCTGGAAGAATTGCGTTTCGGACCGCAGATTCTCCATGACTTGACGACGGGTAAGATGACGAAGGAGGAACTAAAACAGAAGTGGCCGAAAATCTATGCCATTTTGCACCGCATGTATGAACGCGTCAAACCTGGCCCTAAGGGGGATCTTACGATGGACGAATACTTTAAAAATCGCAGGATGACGGCCCTGTATAACGTTTTGAAGACGGCATCGTATGAATTCTTTCAGACCTTGCTGTCCCTGCCCGATGAATTTTTAGAACATCAGCCACCGTCCGTGGGGAACGTTCCGGGGATCTATGAATCAGAGCTCGCTTGGAATAATCGCCAAGTCTATTACTTACGCATGATGAGCTATGACTATGTCGGTTACAAACGCCCGGCCAAAGCAACCTTAGAAATCCTCCACGATTACTTCCTGCTTCGCATCGAACGGAATCGCATCAACCACGCTCAAGACGAAGGTTCCCTGTCGACAGAGGCTATCAAAGACCTGATTCTCGATTTGCTGCGGCGAATGGAAAGTATCTCGGGGCGTGAATCGGGAAAGCCGGGGAACTTTGACCAATTGACAGAATAAGTCAAAAAAAAGTATACTAAATATAAATAAGGGTAATACGTTAGCCGAAAGAAAACCGATTTTGGTGGGGAAAAACGCCTAGGTTTGAAAATTTCAAAAACGGCTATAAATGGCGTAACTAAGGGAAAAATCGACACTGCCCGATTTTTATTTTTCACCCGGGTCCCCGAAAAAGGGGAAAAAAGCCGGAGGTTTGAAAAAATCGCCTGTGAGCCCGCTCCCAGAGCGGGTACTGGGAGACAGTGTCGTATTACCCAAATCCCCGTAAGGGGACTGAAACGAACTTACGATAATGACAGTATCGTCATCGTTTTCAAGTCGTATTACCCAAATCCCCGTAAGGGGACTGAAACCACTTAGCGGCACGGATTTCACCTCCTTTCTTTCCAGTCGTATTACCCAAATCCCCGTAAGGGGACTGAAACTTAAACATTTCGGTCAAACAAAATCTAGTATGTTGTCGTATTACCCAAATCCCCGTAAGGGGACTGAAACACTAATGTGTTTAGCCTACTTTAGATATTTACCTAAGTCGTATTACCCAAATCCCCGTAAGGGGACTGAAACTCAACAAGCTCGAAACGAGATTCTGGTTCCAGAAGTCGTATTACCCAAATCCCCGTAAGGGGACTGAAACGAAATTAAAACTATAATAATAGCGATGATAGATGCTGTCGTATTACCCAAATCCCCGTAAGGGGACTGAAACGAAAGAACGAATAAAATTAATAACGAAAGAAACGATAGAGTCGTATTACCCGATTCCCCGTAAGGGGACTGAAACACATATTCGCCGAGTACCTGTTTCGTCGCGTCGGAATAGTCGTATTACCCGAATCCCCGGAGCTACTTAGACTCCTTTTTTTAGAAAAAAGGAGGTAATCAATAGGGGGACTGAAACGCTCTTCGGTACTTCTATAATGAAATCGTGGATATCGTCGTATTACCCAAATCCCCGGGGTTAATCAGACTCCTTTTTTAGAAAAAAGGAGTTTGTACCATAGGGGACTGAAACTTCTTACCGACCTGTACGACGGCGATCATTTCGGGAGTCGTATTACCCAATTCCCCGGGGTTAATCAGACTCCTTTTTTAGAAAAAAGGAGTTTGTACCATAGGGGACTGAAACGCAGTCGAGTTATCCCAAGTATCAGAGCCGGATAACGTCGTATTACCCGATTCCTCGGAGTTAAATTGACTCCTTTTAGAAAAAGGAGTTTGTACCATAGTAGGGGCTGAATTGGGCGGTGATCATGTCGGGACAGCCGCTGATATTATAATGAAATTTACGAGGAATACTGATTGGTGAAGTTCACCATGGCACCTAACGCGATGTTAGGTGCTTTTTTCATATCTGAAAATCAATAAGCATGGAGAAGCTTTCTTCCGAGCTCATAAAATGGTTCATGCCGGACTCGTGGATACTTTATAATCACCGGTCCACTCGGTGAATTCGATTGAAATGTATGAAATATGTAAATTATTAAAATAATGAATTACTTTTTTGAATAAAATCTTGCCGACCGGAAGGATTTTATTTGTTCTGTGTCGAATCTGTAAATCATAGAAGTATTATTACGCTTTTTTGGGGATTTACCATGAAGGCAAAGCTGTATCCTTTGCCGTAGAGGGAGTTGATATAGTTGCTGGAAATATGCGAGATACCTCTGAGATTTCCAAAGGGAAAGGCCGTCCATCCTTCGATGGGTTCTGTCTTTCACGGAGCTTTGATGGAGCTCATAGGTCCTGACTGGGCAGGTGTTTTCCACCAAAAGGGGATGCGCCCGTACAGTCAGGCCGTCTTTTGGAATGAACAGAATCGGCAGAACCTTTGGCGCCTGGGCTTTTTGGAGAACTCGGCGGCATCGGTCGTGCTGTCGGCCTTGGAACGGACCAAGTCCTTGTCGTTGCATCAGCAGGGCTATGACGTCGGCTTAGGCCGTATCCGCTGCCGGTCCATTCCGCTTGATGACCGGAAGATCAGGCCGGAGCCGGTGCCGGTCGGTGCTGAGATTCGTTTTCTGACGACGACGAGTTTTAAGCGCAGCGGTGCCTATGTCCTGTTTCCTGAACCGGAACTGCTCTACCAAAGCATTCTCCAGCGCTGGCCCATGATGACCGGCGAGATGCCGGAAAAAGGGCTGCATCAGGTATTAGGCTATTATACGATGATTCAAGATTATGACCTCCATACGGAGTTTTTCGGCTTGGAAGGGCACGGCGTCAAAGGGTTCGTCGGTTCAGTGCGGCTGCGTTTTGGCGGCTCTGAACCGGTGCGTCAGATGGCAGGGCTTTTGCTTACGTGCGGCAGTGCGGCCGGCTTTGGTATTAAGACCGCCTTGGGCATGGGTGCTTCACAGGTTCGGATAGTGACGGAAAAAGAGGGTCATTTGAAAAGGAGGAGAGGCGGATGAGTGTACAAGCGCTTTTGTTTGATACGCGGTCCATTCAGAAGTATATTTTTTCAGGCAATCGGTTAAAGACCAACATCGGTGCATCGTACATCGTCGAGCATATTTTTGACGATGTGTTGGTTAAAGAGATTTTGGCCGATCCGGCATTCGGGTTGGGTACGATTGACGGGACGAGCTGGAAGTCCCGGACGGAACCGCTGAATGAACTGCCGGCTGATTGTTACGTCGCTTATATCGGCGGCGGCAATGCTCTGATTCTGTTCAAAGAAGGCGTCGCCGACTGCCGCAAGGATATCGTAACGGCTTTTACCAAAGAGCTTCTCGTCCGTTATCCCGGACTGAAGACGGGGGCGGCCATGGGAACGATCGACTTATCGGCAGATTTTAATGAAGCCATAGGTCAACTGTACGGTCAGTTGAAAGACAATCAAAATACGGTATTCCCCGTGGTCAATGTTCCTTATACCGGCCTTACCCTTCCTTGTGAAGTGAACGGGGAGGCGGCTGATTTCTATGACGATACCCACCTTTTGGTCCAAGAAGGTTCGCCGCGATTCTTCTCCCAGGAAGTCCGGGCCAAGACGGCGGCTGCCGCTGAAGCCAATGAGGACCTGCACCGGCGCTTTGCGGATCATCTGAAAGGCTATAAGTTCCCGATGGAACTCGACCGACTGGGCCAACGGGAAACGGAATCGGACATCGCCATCATTCACATCGACGGCAATCAGATGGGCAAGCGCTTCAGCGAGTGCAAAACCCTCCATGAACGGGGCCGACTGTCTTACCAGGTACGGAAAAATACGGAAGACACCTTCGCCGTTCTCTTAGATTCTATCGTGGCCGAATACGATTCATACGGTGACTTCCTTCGTCTGGAAGATGGGGTCCTGCCCATTCGGCCCTTGATTCTCGGCGGTGACGACATTACCTTCATTTGCCCGGCTCGACTGGCACTTACGTATACGAAACGCTTCATGACGGCCTTGAACCAATATTTTGCCTCCTGCGCCGGCATTGCCATCTTGCCGACGGCGTATCCCTTCTTCCGCGGCTATAAATTGGCTGAGCAGGCTTGTGATGCGGCTAAAGTCCCGTCACGAGGGAAAAAGACGTCGCAAGCATCGAAAAAAGAAGAAACTCCGGAATCGTCGTGCTGGCTGGATTTCGTTATCCTCCACGGCGAGCAGGCTCCGGAACTGGACCAGATCCGCAAAACTGAATACAAGGGCGACCTTGGCAATATGCACTTCGGACCGTACCGCGTCGATAAGGATGGTGAGGAACACTCCTTAGCAAAACTCCTTGTCTGCACGGAAGACTTTATGAAAATGCCGGCCAATAAGGTAAAGGAACTGCGGTTTACGGCGCAAAAGGGGAAGGCAGATATTCGCCTCTATTTGGAACAGTTGAAGCATATGGGCCTTGGCCTGCCCCGTGTCGACGGTTGGGAACGCTTTGAAGACACGGTATGGAATAAAAAAGATGGTTCTGCAGCCTGGCAGACGCCTTACGTCGATGCCATTGAAATCATGGATTACTATGTCCCGGAGCTGCAATAGGAGGAACGGACTATGGAATATGAAGTACGGATTAAAACGGAATCGCCGCTGTGCCTGAATTCCGGGAAGGCTGACGTCAACGTCGACGCCGACATCGTCCATGATGCACTGGGCATGCCATACTTCCCGGGGAAACGCCTGCGCGGACTCCTTTATGAAAGTGCCGTCGAAGTCGTTGAAATGGCGGAATTATGCACCACACCTTTTATCGAACGAAAGACTGTAGAGGAACTGTTCCACAAACGGGCGGACAGCACGGTCGAACTGATTGTCCCGAGTTTTTACCTCGAAGACTATCGGAATATGGCCAAAGAATGGAAGTATCTCCAGTCCGTTCATGGTGACCTCATCCGGCCGGAATCGGTCTTACAGACCTATACATCGATTCGCTTTCAGACGGCCCTCAACGCCGACGGGACGGCCAAAGAAACGTCTCTGCGCAACATTCGCGTCGTCGACAGCGATTTAGTATTCGTTGGAAAAGTTCAGGTCAATGGTGGCGAACCTCGCCACGAACAAGCCTTGGCCTTAGCTGTTTCCAATCTCCGACGGGCCGGTATGAACCGCAACCGCGGTTTTGGACGCCTCTCTTGCACCATGAAGAAACAGGAAGACCTGATGGCTCAGGTTTTCTTGAAAGGGGGTCGTAAATGATGCAGATTTCCTACGTTACCATTGAAACCTTATCGCCCGTCGTCGTGACGGCTCCGGGCAGCTCACAGCTTCTCACGGCAAGCAGCGAGTCTTTCAGCGGGACACTCCTGCGCGGCGTCTTGGCCGGAAAATACGTGAGCGACCATAAATTGGGGACCAAGGCCCATGAGGATGAAAACTTCATCCGCTACTTTTTCTCGGACCTTCGCTTCGTCAGTGCCAATCCCACGGCCGACGGAAAGCGGGCCATGGTGCTGCCCTTATCGCTCATGAAGGCGAAAGCCGTATCCGGCGAGGCCAAACCGATTCTCGACTTGCTGTCCGATGAGGGCAAAGCCGGGTATAAAAGCCTCAAAGGCCTGTCCGTCGTCGACGGCGGGACGATCCGCCCCGTGTCGGTCAAATCGAGCATGACCTTCCACATGAGCCGCAGCGGAGATAATGAACGCCTGAGCGGCCACAGTCAGGACGGCAAGGTCTATACGTATGAATCCATCGACGCCGGGCAAACCTTTGAAGGTGCTGTCATCGGCGACGACGATTGCCTGCAGGCCTTCTTTGAAGACGTCGGTAGAAAGGGAAAGGGATTTAACTGCCGTATCGGCCGTTCCAAGCGGACGGAATACGGTGGTTGCCGCCTGACCTTTACACCGCCGCAAGACCTTCCCGATGAATCCTTTTCCGAAACGACATGCCTTGTCCTCGATACGCCGCTGTTGCCGACGGGAGGATTGGCAGCCAGAGGCGACCGGGTACTGCAGGAAGAAGTCATCGACGTGCTCAATCAGTGTGTCGGCGGCAATGCCTTTACCTTGGGCCGCGTATTCAGTACGCCCGTTGCGATTGAAAACTTCGTCGGCATTTGGCAGATGCGGCGTCCTCGCACCATGGCCCTTGCCGCAGGAACGGTCTTTGAAATCCATAAAGACGGGCCTTGGCAGGACGAGGATGTGCAGGCCTTGACACTGCTGATGTACGGCGGGGCCGGCGACCGGACGGAAGAAGGATTCGGCCAGCTGCGGCGGTGGAAACTCCAAGACCTGACCATCGGCGGTAAAAGCGAAAAGAAGGCCGTGGAAGAAATTCGCATCGAGTCTCCGGAAGTAAAGAAAAGGGCAGCTGCTATCTTGGAAAGCCGTGTCAAGGAACAGCTCCGCAACTTTGCCTATGAAGACGCAGCTCAATTAAAGGGCCTCGAAGGCGGGGCCAAGACACATCTCTTTGCTCGCTTAGAATCGTGGCTTGACCGGGATTTCCGAGCTGAACTCAAGGCCAAAGCCGGCAAGAATGAAACGATAGGTACCCACCTTCGCCGCCTGCGCTTGAATGGGGCGCCTCTTTATGAGATTTTTAACGGGGACAAACCGGCTCCTTATGAAAGTGCCGACCGGAAACGGACACTGGATCAGCTGATTCCGGATGAACTTGCCAAAATGATCGGCTTCAAGGAGCCCAAAGAAGCGTATTTTCATGAATACTGGCTCTGGTTCTTCCGCCACAGCCGCAAACGGGCCGTACAAGTCCGTAAAACTGTATCGGAGGTGAAGAACGATGAAACATGAAGCCAGCCTGTTATACTGCGTGCAAGTCGAAGGGACCTTATCCCTTGAAACTCCCTTACTCATCGGTGCCGGCAAGGAAAAGGATAATACGACCGATATCCACGTTCTGCGCGATAAAAAAGGACAGCCCTTTATTCCCGGAACATCTCTCGCCGGCGTCCTTCGCCATCTTGCCGATAACTGGGATAAAACGGCGACGCAGCTGCTCTTTGGCTACAGTGACGACCGCCGCGGAGAAGGCGTGCAGAGCGCCATTTGCATCGATGATATTCCCCTTGAAAACGCTTATATTACCGTTCGTGACGGCGTTTCCATCGACGAATACACAGGCGTTGCCAAGGATAAGGCCAAGTATGATTATGAAGTCGTTGAAAGAGGGGCTCGCGGCACCTTCACCATGACCTGGCAGCTGCGGCAGAAAGTTGTCGAAGACCTGCCGAAATGGAAGGTATTTCTTGACGATTTAGTAAAGCAATTGGCTTATGGCATTCGCATCGGTGCCATGACGGCCAAGGGCTTTGGCTATGTACGCCTTGAAAAGGCCAAAATCCATCTCTACGATTTCAGCCAATACGACGACGTAAAGGCTTGGCTCAGCCGTAAGGTTCCGAAAACGGTTTATGACGTCAAGGCTGAAGAACGGTTAGGCAATCAATCCTTCGTCATCGAAGCTGATTTTGCCTTGAAAACCTCCCTCCTCGTTCGCAGCCGTGACGTGTCGGCCGCAGATAGTGAGCAGAATATCGATGTCGTTCCCATGATGAGCGGTAACGATTACCTCATCCCCGGGCCGTCGGTCAAAGGCGTTCTCCGCCATCAGGCAGCCCATATCCTGCGGGTATTAGGGAAGTCGCCGGACTTATTGGACGGGCTCATGGGATATTCCCGCGACGACGGGAAAAAGCAGAAGAGCCGCTTCCTCGTCGACGAAGTCTATATTTCACCGGACCACGTGGCAGCGGTCAAACAGACGCGCAACGCCATCGACCGCTTTACGGGCAGTACCATGGACAGCAAGCTCTTTGCCGAAAAGCCCTTATGGCAAAAAGATAAGACCCGTTCCGTCGTCACCATTCGCGTGGCTATTGAAGACTGCCAAGATTGGGAAGCCGGACTGGCCTTATTCCTCTTAAAAGATCTTTGGACCGGCCAAGTGGCCCTGGGCGGCGATAAATCCGTCGGCCGCGGTTATTTGACGGGCCATCATGCCGATATCCGCTTCCAAAAAGACGGCGTCCGGCAGCACTGGGTCCTCGAAGAGAACGGAAACGTAGCCAGCGGTGATTCGGCCGTCTTAGAAACCTATGCAGCGGCACTGAAAAATGCTGCGGGAAGGGAGTGAGTGCCATGAGTTTGGAATTAGCCCGGCAGTCGTTGAAAATTGTCGATAGTCCGGTGACCCGGAAAGAAAATATCCATGAAACACAGCCTTTAGAAGCCGTCATTAAACAGTACGTAACAGACCGTGCCGACCTCGTCGTATGGCAGCGCCAGCAGATCCTTTGGGGATGCTGGGACGGCACAGCCCTCGTCTTTGCCGATCAAGAAAGGTTGGACGAAAATCAGATTTTGGAAATCCGCGTCTTTAACGAAAAAGAAGAACTTCATCTCTATCGCCGTCATGGGGCTTATGAAGGCCGCTATGTCTGCGACGGTACCGGTGAGGTCCAAAGCCACGTCGACACCTTATCCCGCTTTTGGGGGCATAAGACGGCGCATGACGGAGATTTTGTCACTCTGAAGGATGACGAACGCTTCCTTTCCATGACCGTGCCCTGCCAAGAAAAGGCAGACTATTATGGATTGGTCACGCGCAGTTATATTGAGGCCGATGATAAAACGGGGCAGGCCGGCTATACCGATTACCGCTTTGTCCGCATCGAATCGGCAGAAGGGGGGAGATAAATATGGCATCGATTGGAGATATCCTGAAGGCAAAAAAAGAAGATAGGGCCCCTAAAAAACAACAGCCACAGAAACCAAAGAAACAAAAAAAGGTATCCATCACCTTAGACACGAGTTTAGATAAAAAGCCTCGCGGCAATTACCGCGGACAAGGGGGCGGCGGCTCCTATCAAGGGGGCGGTAACTCCTATCAGGGAGGTAAGAAGGAAAAACAGCAGGCCCCATCCTTGAAGCCTCATCAGGAGTATGTGGACAATGCCAATGCTCCGAAAGCGGCCGTATCGGCTTACAATTTTGTTCCCTTTACGAGAACCGTGCTGGCCTCGCCCCTTGATGCCATGAAAAATGATTTTCGCGGCTACATTGAAAGTCAAGAGACCTACAGCGGAACCTTATCACTGGAACTTTCTAATGTAACGCCTCTCTTTATCGGTGGGGACGATGCCGAAGCCTTCTTTTCGCCGACCGGCGAGCCATTAATTCCCGGCAGTACCCTGCGCGGCATGGTACGTAACCTCTTCAAAATCGTCACGGCCGGTACCATGCGCCGTGATGAAGACTTCGTTGACCGTCACCTCTATTTCCGCTGCCTCATGGCTCCGAAGAGTATGCCTCAGTTAAAGGAATTGAACGCCTATTACGTGAAGCGTATGTCGACAGAGCATGCTGATTCTAAGAGTGATAAGCCGGTTAAACGGGCAAAACCGGGATTTCTCTACCGTCTTGAAGGCGACGGGACATACTATTTGGCTCCTTGCGATATGAAATCGATCAAGGCTTACGAATACGGTACAATTCCCAAAGAATCACAGGTTGATTGGAATCCCAAAGAAAAAATTGCCTATATCCTGACGGGAAATCAGAAGAATAAAAAATTCGTTCGCTGCTTATCTAATCCTGATTGGAACGAAGCTGAAGCCGTCCCGGAACAGCTTATTCAGGAATATCGCGATGACACGCGCCGTAAAGGTGTCGATCTGCTAAACGATAGTAGCAGTGCCAAACAGCAGGCAGCCTATCGCGGCGGATCGGCGAAGCAATTTTCCGGACGCAGCGATATCGACTTCCTCGTGCCTTGTTTCTATACCAAGGAAAACGGCGAAATTACCTCCTTTGGGCATGGCCGTTCGTATCGGATTCCTTACAAGAAATCCGTCGGCGACCGCCTGCCTGCAGTCTTGCAGAAAAATCCCGATGTCGTCGATTTTTCCGACGCCGTCTTTGGCCGTAAGGAAGACTGGGCCGGCCGTGTATCCTTTGAAGACGCTCGCCTGACGTCTCCCGTAAACTTAGGCCCAAAAGCTTGGGTAAAGCCCTTATTGGGTGCCAACCCGACGTCGTATCAGCTCTATCTGACGCAAAATGACTGGCCGCCGGCTCATTGGGACAGCGATGCGCCTGTAGAGATGCGGGGCTATAAGATGTACTGGCATAAAAATATCGGAAACAGTGATTGGCAGGCCGGTAAGGATCAGCAAAATGCCAATATTACGAAAAAGATTGAGCCGCTCTTGGCCGGGAATACCTTTTCCAGTGCCATTCACTTCCGCAACCTGACGGCTGTCGAATTAGGCGCCCTGTTAAAAGTGTTCCGCCTCCAACAGGATGATAAGGAAGACATCGTCTATAAACTCGGCATGGGGAAATCCTTAGGAATGGGCAGCGTCCGCATCAAATCGGCCCTGCACCTCGATGCCGACCGCTATGGAAGCCTCTTTGACGGCGGAAAATGGCAGGAATCACAACAAGCCGCCGATGAAAAGCTTTTCATGGAAGCCTTCGACACCTATGTCAAGGAACATATCGGATCGGCCGAAGCCTCTTATCAATCGTCCTTAAAGGCCCTTCGCGCGATGCTCGATTGGCAGCATACCCAGCGGAAAGGATGGATTGGCAAGGTCAGTGCCGCCGGCAGTGACAAGGGTACTCTAAAAGGCGGTGTCGATCCGCAATTTACGGACCGAGCCATTTTAGCTAAGCCGGAGGATATTGTAAAATAAAAGAAAGAAGAGAAGGTTGCCTTCACAGGCAACCTCTCTTTTCATCCATGAAGGAGGCCTGTATGGAACATCAAGGAATGCTTTTGTTTTTGAGTGATGTCAAGGTAACGCAAGGGGAAATTCGACCGAGTAACTATGAAAACATCGGTGACTGCTATACGACCAATGAATCGGCCGTCCGTTATTGTGTCAATAACCATAAAGCACCGGAAAGAATCTTTGTCTTTGCGACGAAGAAAGTCCAGTCAACTCTTCCTTACGATACCCGGGAAAAAACAGGAAAAGACTACCGTGATGAAGAAGGAAATACCTATACCCATCTTTCCTATTTTGAGCATCGTCTGCGTCAATGGACGCCGCCTCTTGTCGCTGAACTTGAAGTGGCCACTTACGACGAAAATGCGGACATGCATGGAAATATTCGGTCTATCGTCGACATGGCAGCTAAAGTCGACGCCTTCATTGCTGCGCTTCCAAACGACGATAGCTTAGTACTCCACGCCGACTGCACCGGTGGCATGCGTAACGCCGCCATGGTCATGATGGCCGTCCTGCGCCTCATGCAGTATGATGACCGGGTCAGCATCGGCGACATCCTGTATTCTAATTGGAGTAAGCGAATCGTTGAAAGGGCCAATAATATCTACGCCTTATTCGACCTCATCGCCGGGGCTGAAGAATTCGTTCGTTTCGGCAGCGTCCAAACCCTGCGCGATTATTATAAGACCCGGGATTCGAAGAATAAGGATGACAACGATGATCAGGAAAAACAGTCTCCTGAATTACAACGGCTCATCAAGGCCATGGCCGACTTCTCCGATGCCATCAGCCTTTGCAACTACGGCACCTTCCGCGATGCGATTACGAACCTGAGAAGGACTATGGAGGATTTCCGTAATCATATGCATGATGAGAGCAGCGAACCGTTGTTGTCCGATGCGCTCATGAACCGTCTCTACGGCCGGATTCGCCACGAGTATCGCTGGTTGCTACGGAGTGAAGAACCGGATGACATCACGCTGATCGAATGGTGCATTCAGCATGACTATATCCAGCAGGCCCTAACCCTCTATACGGAACGGGTACCGGAAATCTTTGCATCCTGCCGTCTAGCCGAAATAACGGAAGCCGGGAAGCCGTTCTTTGAATACCAATTTTCCCAGGATAAGACGACGACTGAGGCTTTTCAGCTATACACCTTGTTTCGCGATAAGGAATGGGAAGCGGTTGCCCAAACCTTTGTCGATGAGAAACGGGCTAAAACCTACTGCAAATTATTAAAGCAGGAAATAAAGGACCTGGTTCCCATGGCTCGAAAAGATAAGGAATCGGACTTTGCCTCACAGGCCGTCCGTCGCATTGAAGCGTATATAAAAGGCCTTTCATCCGAAGTCGACACGGGACTTGTCGTCCTCGATGACGGCAACGGTTTGATGAAGGGATTTGCCTTGCTACAGCAATTGTGCCGGACACCGGGCAAAGTCATGACCGGAGATTTTCCCTTTACGCGAGGAGAACAAGTCAAGTTAAAGGTCTTGAAAGAAGCATACCTATCTACAACGAAGCAAGAGCACTCCGATTTTGAGGCACTAAAACCTTACGTCCAAGGAAATAAACTTGCCGATTGGGCCAATCAGATGAAGAGTCAGGATATACTGGCCTTCTTGTCCGATATTTCCAATGCCTACTCGAATCGATTCATTCGCCTTAAGGCGTGCGGCTGGATTCATTGTGACCTGCCTGAACCTGAACTGCGCCTGCTCTTAGACCGCTACGGCACTATAAAGGATGAACGAAATCACACCAACCATGCTCGAAATGACCGTCAGCCGGCAACCTTAGATGATATCAAAGGTCTTTTAACCGACGGCTTACAGGAAATCAAAAAATTTGTCATCCGTCCATAACCCCCTTCAACGGCGGCATGAGAAGGCCGGAACGATGAACCGATAAGAAAGGAAGATACATTCATGCAGCTCATCAATCTCACACCTCACGATATTCAACTTGTCTACCAAGATCCGGAACTCGACCACGAATCGATCGACATCATTCCCGCCTCGGGGATGCTTGCCCGCTGTGACGTCATCAAGGAAGCGGTCGGCATGGCAGGGCCGCTCCCCGTCTATAATATGACTTACGGACCCGTTCAAGGTCTGCCGGAACCCCAGGCGGACACGGCCTATATTGTGTCGTCCGTCGTAGCCCAATCCCTATCCGGAAGTCGCAGCGACGTCCTCGTTCCCATCGACTTCGTTCGAGACGATGAGGGGCAGATTACAGGCTGTCGCGGTCTGGGACGGCTCATGAAATAAAAGGGAAGTGAACCTATGAAGCATATCATGCTGCTGTTTTTAAGCGAAGTCCATCTCGATGGCGATAAGAAATTATCCCTTTCTCCATATAAACTCATCGACGGGACGAGGATTGACTGCGTTCAAACGAATGAATCGGCTGTTCGTTGGACGGCGGACAACTTACGACGACAGCAGGAACAATTAGACTGCCTCTTCTATTTTTCTACGAAGCGGACACAGGAAGAACTTTGCTATATCGATGAAAACGGCCATGAGCAATGCCAGACTCATGAAGCCTTATTCCTCGACCGGATAGGTCCCTTTGCGGCCCATCGAATCCGCATCGACTACAATGAACGGAGCCAGATCGAGGAAAGCCTGCGCCAGGTCCTTGAAATGGCCGAAGCGATTCGGGATTTTATGAAAAGGAAGTCGTGGCAGCCGGAAGAGGTGGCACTTCACGCCGACTTTACCGGCGGCTTTCGCCATGCGTCGATGATGATGCTGTCCGTCATGCAGCTCTTAAAATACTACGGCATCCGGACGACAGCCGTCCTGTATTCCAACCGCAATGAACAGCAGGTCGAAAATGTAACCGACATCTACCGCATGTTTAACCTCATCTCCGGAGCCGACGAGTTCATCAACTTCGGCAGTACCCGTGAAATCACGGCTTATATGGAAGGCTCTTCGCAGACGTTGGAAACGAAGCGGCTCCTGCAAACGATGCGTGATTTTACCAATGCCGTCCGCATCTGCCGGACCGGAAAAATCGCACCCCTGGCCAGAGAGCTTCAGACCGCCTTGAAGGATTTTGAAAAGGCCGGTGCCGTGTCCCTGCAGGAAAAGATTTTTCTGCGCATTTTAGCCATTTTTAAACTGGAATACGGATCACTCCTGAAAGAGGACTTTACCAAACTCGATATCATCCGCTGGTGCGTCGAAAAGGGCTATCTCCAGCAATCCATGACCCTGTGCAGCGAATGGATCCCCGAAGAAATCGTCGCGTCTCATATCTTTTCTCCTATCCGCACGATCATTCAGAGTGAATGCATTCAAAAGAGGAAGAAATATCAGACTTGGCAGCATTATTTTATCAATACCTATACGCCGACTAATTCGCGCAGGAAGAATTCCCCGCCCAGTGAAGAAGATGATTTGCGTAACGTCATTTTGCTGTTTGGGCAGAACGAGAAGATAGACCGCATTGCCAAGAAATATCCTGAAGCAACGGCCAAACTAAAGCCGCTGTTAGATGACCTGTTTATCGGATCGAAGGTACTGATGGATATGAAAAAAACAGGACTCACGCCCTTAGCGATAAAGGGAATTTGCCCTAAGACCTATAATATCCTCCATTCCATGTACCTGAAAGACAGCCATTCCCAGGTATTTCATCTGTCGGAAGCGGATTATTTCAAGCGCCGAAAGCTGGAACGCATCTGCAATTATTTAGCCTACACCTCGTCCGACGTGTTTCTGACGCTCATACCGGCTGAGGCAGTACCGCCGAAAGATGTGGAAAGGGACATCCCCGTTCCCATCGGGCAAGTACCGAGATTGTATGCCTCCGAGGCAGCTTGGAATATCCGACAGAAACAGTATCTGAGAATGATCGACTACGGCATCGTTCGATATCGTCAGCCGACGAAAGGCGCCTTAGAGATTTTGCACGATTACTTCAAAATTCGGACGGAGCGCAATAATATCAATCACGCCAACGCCGAGGACACCCTGTCGACGGAGGAAGTCAAAAACTTAGTATCAGACCTATTGCAGAGACTGGAGCGCTGCCGCTAAGGCAGCCTCCGGCAATGGGGCCGTCGTGTTGAGGACTTTGACCAATTGACAAGATAAGTCAAAAAAAGTATACTAAATATAAATAAGGGTAATACGTTAGCCGAAAGAAAACCGATTTTGGGGGGAAAATCGCCTGGAGGTTTGAAAATTTCAAAAACGGCTATAAATGGCGTAACTAAGGGAAAAATCGACACTGCCCGATTTTTATTTTTCACCCGGGTCCCTCGAAAAGAGGAAAAAAGCCGGAGGTTTGAAAAAATCGCCTGTGGGCCCAGTCAGGGAGCGGGTACTGAGGGACAGGGGTCGTATTACCCAAATCCCCGTAAGGGGACTGAAACGTCAGCGGCCAGGAAAACATCCACGAATTTTTCGCGGAGTCGTATTACCCAAATCCCCTGAGTTAAATTGACTCCTTTTTTAGAAAAAAGGAGTTTGTACCATAGGGGGACTGAAACATGCCGTTGCGGCCATCGCAGAGCAGCGCATTGTAAGCGTCGTATTACCCAAATCCCCGGAGTTAATGAGACTCCTTTTAGAAAAAGGAGTTTGTACCATGGGGGGACTGAAACACGTCTTCCGGAATATTAGTGTAGATATCTACACAAGGTTGTATTACCCCAATCCCCGGAGTTAAATTGACTCTTTTTTAGGAAAAAGGAGTTTGTACCATAGGGGGACTGAAACCTCCGGAGAGACTATTTACTTAATACGTACATCAGCATGTCGTATTCCCCAAATCCCCGTAAGGGGTCTGACAGGACAAGTCTTTACTTGTCCTGATTTTTTTATTTTCTTTGTGAGTGGGAGGTGGTACTGTCCATGCGGTATCTCATTTGCTATGATATTGCGGATACGAAACTTCGTACCAAGGTCGCCAAGTATTTAGAAGGTTTTGCTTTTCGTATCCAGTACAGTGTTTTTATGTGCGAAAACACGGAAAAGGGCATGGCGGAAGTCCATACGCGCCTCATTGCCTTGACGCACGACGCTTCTAAGAAAGCAATCCTTATCGTTCCCCTGTGCCGGAGCTGTGAACGCAAGATGAAGACCATCGGTACGGCCATTGAAAGTGAAACGTATTGTATCATTGCCTGAAAGAAGGGATGTCATGAGTGTCCTCTACTTGCTCTCGCCCGGCAGTTACTTGCGGAAAATCAGAGATCGCCTGCTCATCGGAAGTGCCGATGGAAGTCATAAGAGTCTGCCCATTCAAAACATCGAGCAAATCGTCGTCAATAAGGGCGGCAAGATTACGTCGGAAGCCATATATGCTTTGTTGGAGCATCGAATTCCCATCGTTTATGTCGACTTCTTGGGCCATGTCGTCGGAGTTTTAGGAAATCTGCCCTGCAGTTTGCAGCGGAGCTTCTGTCAAATGCAGTATTTTTCTCAAGAACCACAGCAGATTTTACTCATTCGCAGTATCTTGTCTGTCAAATTGGAAAATCAGCAAGCCCTCTTGAAGAGTTATGCGAAATCAAAGTATCATGATGATTTATTGATGTTGGCCAATCAGATTGCCCGCTATGCCAAAAAAATTTCCCAAACCGACGACATTGAAGTGTTGCGTGGTCTTGAGGGCATTGCTTCGCGGGCTTATTTTCAAGCCGTGCCCTTTATGATCGATACCGATATTTGGCCTTGGAACGGGAGAAATCGCCGCCCGCCAAAAGATCCGATCAATGCTATGCTCAGTTATGGGTATACGTTTTTAGAACGCGAAGTCCGTATTGCCATTGCCGGAGCGGGGATGGACTGCCGGCTCGGATTCTTTCACAGCAATTCGGATACAAGGGATAGTTTAGTCTTTGATTTCATGGAACTCTTTCGGTCCAACGTGATTGACCGATTCGTTTTTCGCGCCGTCAACTTAAAGATATTTTCGCCGGAACAATTTGAAACCTTAGCCGACGGATGCCGCTTTAAGGAAGAGGCCCGTCAGGTATGGATCTATCAATATGAAAAATATATGCAAGTCATTTCTAAGAACTGTCAGAATCAAACGCCGCGGGAATGGATTCGCTCACAAATCGAAGACTTTGCCCGTCATTTATTTACGGCTTCAGATACTGTTTTGTAGAGAGAAGGGATATCATGGGAAAAGGTCTATTGAAAATGGCCGGTCTCGGTGTAAAGAAGGCATCAGAAGTTGGCATTGATAAGGCCAAATCAGGGGTGAAGCATTGTTTAGAAACGAAGAAGCTGCTGGAGGAAAACCAGCGTCGCTGGCAGGCTGCAACTGAAAAATATCAACGGGAAGTCAGCCGTCTGTCCCTTATTATCGAAAAGACGCAGTCCGTAATCGAGTTATGCAAACGGTATGGACTCACAGACGGTGAAATTCCCTATCCCATTGTGCACGCCTTAGAAAAAGAATTTCCGGACTGTAAACTTCAGCAAGACGGCTCCTTCTTGTTCAAAGGGGCTGCTGCCGGAGCTGTGGCTGCCGTCTCGGCCTTGGGCGGAACGGCGGTATTGGGGACGGCTTCGACCGGTACGGCCATTGCCAGCCTCCATGGAGCTGCAGCCGTCGGTGCGACCTTGGCCCATCTTGGCGGTGGATCCGTAGCCGCCGGAGGGCTCGGTATTGCCGGCGGTGCTGCCGCCTTGGGAACGACATTTGCTGTACCGGCCATTGCAGCCGGCGGGTACCTGTGGGATAAAAGTGTTCGCAAGCAGCATCTGAAAGTCGTGGCTTATGAAAAGGCCGTAGACGAAGAATGCCGTATATTGCAGCAAATCTATCGTCGCTACGATGCTTTACATACAAAATTAGTCAATTGGCTGGCCGGGGAGCAATATAACCGGCGATTAAAAGGCGGCACTGAGTAACGCAAAAAAATCCCTGAGACTGCTGTGATAAGCAAATCTCAGGGATTCTACATATGTTTGGTCTGTAATGCAAAAAGGCCCGTCGACATCTTGTGTCGGCGGGCGTTGTCTTTTGGGCATGAAAAAAGGAGCCATTAGTCGCTGACTCCCTTTTTCCTCCTTGGGTAAGGAGATGATAACATGACCAAATATGACTTCTCATTCATATTATATCATATGTTTGTGGAAATAACAATGTGTACAAAGGCCTGAGTTTGCTGAAGGGCGTGCTGGCCGCTTCTGTATGCCGGGATTATGGCCATTGCGGCAGTTCGATTTTTGTGAGGACCGTATCGAAATTCGCCAACATATTTTTTATGTGACCGTCCCTATAGAAGTCGATGGCCGCTGCCTGCAGCAGTTTATTCAGACGGTCTGTAATGTATCCGAAAGCCGGTGTCGGCAGATTCATCTTTCTTCGCCAGAGGCAGTATTCATTGGCCAAAAAGAAGAAGTAGACACCTACGTAGGCTTTGCTCACTTGTGTCCGCCGCGATTTCTCCGGAATGGCGTTTATCAGGAACCATTTGGCATATAAGGTGCCGAATCGATAGAAAAGATCACGTGGAGAAATGGGATATTTCGATTCTCCGGCCAGTTTCTTCATGTCGATAGGACTGTACCGTTCGATTTCATAGGCATTTAAAATGGCTTGGAAACAATGCTCTGCCCTTTCGAGATAGTCGAGGTTTTTGGCCGGCCGATATTTTGTAAGGTCGACTTGTTCCGGGTTCTTCAAGAATTCGTTGAAAATAGTCGTGTTTTCACCGTCTTCCTTTTGTATGGGCGTATAGGCATTATCGTAGACCGAATTCTCGAACAGGCGTCCCAGGGTATAGAGTGATTTGATATAGACGTTATAAGCGGCATCCAAATCCTTCTTTTTTTCGAGGGCAGCGTACAGTTTTAACACCCGCATCATATCGGCGATGGCTTGACGGCGGACGGTGTAAAAAGACACTCCGAGGGTGTCGATGATGGTGCTGCCCGATGCCGATCTCGGCGCGAATAAGACTTCACTCCAAGCTTTACCACGGCGATAGCGGGCTTTTATTTCGGATACGGGCGGAAGCAGGGGGAGATTGAACAGCGCATCATAGGTTTCGGTCATGTTCTTGAAGCAATCGAGGATGCTGATGTTGTCCATCTGTTCGATTTCTTTTTTATTGACGCCAAAATAGGCGATGATATATTTATAGAACACGTAGGCCATGGACTGCAGGGCCATAATGTTTTTTTCGTCGAGGCTTATGATGTGCCGATAGAGGGCAATGGCATTTTGGAAACAGTCATTGGCTTCTTGGACGTTAAATTCTCGTTTCTTTCCCGGTACTTTTTTCTTTATCACGCGAAGATTGCTGAGTTGACCGTAAGCAATGGCTACATTTAATAAGGTCGGGATGTCTTTCTTTTTCGTCATCTCTTGAATTTCCGGCGATACGTCTTTTGTCGTGCAGCCGGCTGCTTTTAAGATGCCGTACCAATTATCCTCACTGATATGTTTTTTTATAGCGGCGGTATCCATGATCCGTCACGCTCCTTTCTAGTGGTTCGCAGCGTACATGACAGCGTCATATTCCGTTTCGAACAAAAGACCGATCGGTTTCTCTGTTTTTAAGTCGACGAGTACGATATATTCCCGGACGTCTCGTGCTGCCTGGGCTAAGGCTTCGTCAGGCGTGTTGTAGATTTTCGTTGACGATAGGGATTGTTCCGGAATCCGAAACCTCGATTCGATCCGGTATCGTTCGTTCCATGCTTCTTTGGCTGCCATGTCATAGTCACTCCTTCGTTGTTTATATTACCATTATATCACAATATTATATACGGTTGTAATCGCCGGGTGGCTGATTTTATCCAAACAGAATCGGATCCATCGGCGTAACTGTCTGACAGAGACGGGATGTGACGTATTTGACAAGATATGGTGGAAAACGTATACTGAATATTAATAAGGGTAATACGTTGACGGCCGCATTGCCTGATTCCTCGTAAGGGGACTGATACGGTGACTACCCAAAGATTCGTGCCAGGGCTACTGCGTTGTATTACCCGATCCTCATAAGGGGACTGCAACAACCTCCGGCTGTAGGACTTTCCCAGGTCTGGAGGTTGTCGTGTCTTCAGTTAACTTCAGAAGGGAGTAAAAGGTCATGGGAACGTCCTTTACGAATGATATTATCCTGATAGAAGAGCGATATACCTTTAATTTCTCCGATTGTACCATTACCAATTTAAAAGACTTGGCAGAGAATGCGTCCTTTAAAGAGGCCTGCGAGATATTTCCCCGTCCTCAAATAACTTATGCCGATAAAGGGAATCGGATTGAAGTCGCCTCCGGTGACAAAAAGACAATGGCTCATATCTATGACCATCGAATCGATCTTATCTACGTGTACGATGAACCGCAGCTCGAGGAAAATGGTCTCTTTGGCCGCGTGAAAGAAAGGAGGGTCCGGTCCTTTTTTGAATCGTTCCGAAAACGCCTTTTGGCTGAAAAGGTGTTGACTTTCGGACCGCCGAAGGGACCGATGGCGATCGAGGCCGAAGGTCCGGGCAGCCGGAAAGGGAAGCATACGCCGGGACATCACGTGTATCAAATCGATTTTACGTGATTTTTTAAGGATGTCGGCGTCGACGTTTTTTGGATAATGGCGCGACTATATTTTGGAAACGACTTCGCTGATCCTGACCTGTCCGTGACGGCGGAAGCCGAAGCCTGCCGCAAAGGGGAGTGAATCATGAAGCATATCATGCTGCTGTTTTTAAGCGAAGTCCATCTCAACCGCGATCGCACCCTATCCGTTTCTCGTTATAAAAACCTCGACGGGACGATGATCTACTGTGTTCAAACGAATGAATCGGCCGTTCGCCGGACTGCCGATATATTGCAAAAACAAGGGGAGCGCCTGGACTGCCTGTTCTACTTTTCAACGAAGCGGACCCAGGAAGAAATCTGCTATATCGACGAAGTGGGCGACGAGCGTACGATGACCCATGAGGAACTCTTCCTCGAGCGGGTCCGATCCTTTGTGCCCCACTGTATCCGCATCAATTACGATGAACAGAGTCAGACCGAGGAAAGTATTCGCCAGGTCCTCAAGATGGCCGACACCATTCGGGCCTTTATGGATGAACTGTCGTGG